>OJLS01000001.1_pt1 | contig 82646 bp, 71 predicted proteins | sample 1597081 | NCBI WGS metagenome assembly OJLS01 (sample SAMEA3904663, study PRJEB24821) | metagenome | biome: Builtin; feature: hospital; material: surface | place: USA | collected 2013-05-22
CTGGTTCACCGCTGCCGAGGCACTCGACTATGGCTTCATCGACCACGTCTATGCCAGCGCGGCTCATCTGAGCCAGGACGCCCCCAGCAAGTGAGGACTGACATGAATCTTTTCGACATGGCTGACTTCAACGCAGCCCAGGCGGGTGCTGCACTGCGCGAATCCGAGTCGACACCGTCCGGCACCGCGCCGATGAACCCGTCCATGGACTACTACATCCCGCAGTGGGAGGAGCGCACCTCCTACGGCGTGCGCCGGGTCGACCCCTACACCAAGCTCTTCGAGGATCGCATCATCTTCCTTGGCACCCCGGTGACCGATGACATCGCCAATGCCGTCATGGCCCAGCTGCTGTGCCTGCAGTCGATGGATCCGGAGCGCACCATCAGCATGTACATCAACTCACCCGGCGGCTCGTTCTCGGCGATGAGCGCCATCTACGACACGATGAAGTATGTGCGTCCCGACGTGCAGACCGTCTGCCTGGGAATGGCTGCCTCGGCTGCTGCCGTGTTGTTGGCTGCTGGTACCAAGGGCAAGCGGTTTGCGCTGCCGAACTCGACCATCCTCATCCATCAGCCAGCGATGGGGCAGGCCACGTACGGTCAGGCCACCGACATCGAGATCTTGGACAACGAGATCCAGCGAATTCGTCGTCTCATGGAAACCATGCTCTCCGAGGCCACTGGGCAGAGTGTGGAGCAGGTGTCCAAGGACGTCGACCGCGACAAGTACCTCACGGCGCCCGAGGCCAAGGAGTACGGTCTCATTGACGAGATCTTCGGAGTGGCCTGAGAGGCCGTGATGGCCTGAGCACGTGCTGAAGGTGGTGGGCACCGGAGTTGTCCACCACCTTGCATACCCCATGCCGTGGTTTCGTCCACAGACAATTCGAGATTTTTGTCCGGACCACACCGCGAGCTAAAGTTCATTGAACGGTAAAAAGTATTCTTCAGTGTTCCGCGTGACGAATACATCTGATCCTGATGGGTGGAAACCGCATGTCGCGTCTGGGAGAGAGCAGTGATCTGTTCAAGTGCTCCTTCTGTGGCAAGAGTCAGAAACTCGTGAAGAAACTCATTGCCGGGCCCGGGGTGTACATCTGTGATGAGTGCATCGACTTGTGCAATGAGATCATCGAGGAGGAATTTGCTGAGTCGTCCCAGACGACCTCCTTGGAGGATCTGCCTCGGCCACGGGAGATGTGCGAATTCCTCGACACCTACGTCATCGGTCAGGAACGAGCAAAACGTACCCTCTCCGTGGCGGTGTACAACCACTACAAGCGCATCCACGCCGCCACCGAGGTGTCCCACGCCCGGCGTGCCGAGGATGACGACATCGAACTGGGCAAGTCGAACATCCTGCTGCTGGGACCAACTGGATGTGGCAAGACGTATCTTGCCCAGACCTTGGCGCGCAGGCTCAATGTGCCATTCGCCATGGCGGACGCCACAGCTCTCACGGAAGCCGGGTATGTCGGTGAGGACGTGGAGAACATTCTCCTCAAACTCATCCAGGCCGCTGATTTCGACATCAAACGCGCCGAAACCGGAATCATCTACATTGACGAGATCGACAAGGTCGCCCGCAAGTCCGAGAATCCCTCCATCACCCGTGATGTGTCGGGTGAGGGCGTCCAGCAGGCCCTGCTGAAGATCCTCGAGGGGACGACTGCCTCAGTGCCGCCCCAGGGTGGACGCAAGCATCCGCACCAGGACTTCCTGCAGATTGACACGACGAACATTCTCTTCATCGTCGCGGGGGCATTCGCTGGGTTGGAGGACATCATCAATCAGCGTGTTGGGGCCCGTCCGGTCGGGTTCAACGTCGATGACGGCTGCGACGTCGTCGATGAGGACGACCTGCTCTCCCAGGCGACCCCGGAGGACCTGCACAAGTTCGGGCTCATCCCGGAGTTCATTGGGCGACTGCCCATGATCACGACGGTGGACCCGTTGGATCGTGAAGCTCTCATGAGCATTCTCACCGAGCCGTGCAATGCGCTCACTCAGCAGTTCGAGAAACTTTTCGAGCTTGATGGCGTGCAACTCGAGTTCACCGAGGAGGCCATCGGCGCGGTTGCCGACAAGGCCTTGGAACGGGGCACAGGTGCTCGTGGACTACGTGCCATCCTCGAGGAGACCCTCATGGAGGTCATGTACGAGGTGCCGTCGCGTCAGGACGTGGCACGAGTCGTCGTCACCGCAGACGCCGTGCGTGGCCTCGCTCGGTGCAAGTACTCCTCCCGGGCCCGAGTGGCCCGCGGCAGGCTGTCCGCCTGACGGACTCGGCCCCGCAGGCGTCTGCCTGACGGATTCGACCCAGCAGGCCTTGCCTGCCCGGTGCCTGCGCCGACGTCGCCATGAACCGGGTCGCCTGGTCGTGGGGAGAGGCCGACGTGGCGTGGCAGCAGGTCCAGCTTGGATCCTCAGACGTCCGTGAAATTGGTGTGGTGCGCCACCTCGTCCAGGACCTGATCGGCGCTTCTCCTGAGCTGGTCCAAGGTCTTCCTGCGCTGAGCGCCGTTCTGACGATCGAGCACCGGGACGAGCCGATCAATCTCGTCGGCCTTGGCGATCCACTGGCTGGCCCGGGGATCTCGTGACTGCCGGGCATACTGTCGAATGGCCTTGGCCGTGAGGGTCAGCTGACCCGTGCGGGTGCGAGACATCGCCCATCGGCGAATTCCATCGACTCCGGTGTGCAGGGCCTTGGCGGCACGGTCGTTCTCGTTGAGGGTGTCCCAGGCGCGTTGAGCCACGGGAATGAACGCGGCTGCGGCTCCGACTGCCCTTTTCGCCGCCTTGAACTTGCCTGCCATGGTCACTCCTTGTCTCACGGGTCAGCAGTGTCGAATACGGTATCGACAATTCTATCGAGAGATGCCCCCCAAGTGTTCCATCGCTCCGCTAGGCTCAATTCATGGCATCTGGCTATCTGCGATACCCCGACATTCACGATGACCTGGTGGTGTTCACCGCTGACGACGATCTGTGGCTGGTTCCCGTCACCGGAGGACGCGCCAGCCGCGTCACCACCGACCATGCCCCGGTACGCAATCCTCGATTCTCGCCGTCGGGCACGCGCATTGCGTGGACGTCATACCTGGCCCAGCGTCCCGAGGTGTACGTACTCGACCTGGCCAGTGGGCAACAGCACCGACTCACCTGGCTCGGTGCTCGCAAACTGTTGACGATCGGCTGGCTCGACGAGGACCACATCGTCTTCTGCTCCCCGCACCAGACCAATGACGTCGGCCTCATGTGGCTGTACACGGTGAGTCTGGACGGCCAGATCGAGCGACTGGAATACGGACCCGGCATGGATCTGGCGATCTCACCGGAGGGTGACATCGCCACCGTCACCCCGAACTCCGGCGACTGCTCCAAGTGGAAGCGCTACCGAGGCGGCACCGCCGGGCAGATCTGGCTGAGGGCCGCTGGTCAGGACGAGTTCACGCGTCTGCTGCGAGATGGCGAGGACCATGACGGCATCGACGTCGAGGCTGGACGGTACGGAGTCGGCTGGATCGACGGCCGGCTCATCTTCAGCTCCGACATGGGGGCGGTGCTTCCCGACAATCCCACCGAACAGGCCCAACTGTGGTCGGTCGACGCCCACGGTGCCGATCTGCGCCAGCACACCCACCACTCCGAGGAACACGGCTACGTGCGTGACCCGCGCACCGACGGCACGACGATCGTCTACCATGCGCATGGCCAGCTGTACGTCATGGACGGTTTGGACGCCCATTCCGACCAGATCGACGTGGAACTGGGCATCGGTGCACCCGCCCCGGTCCCGGTCGATCCCACGGACCGGCTGCAGTCGATCACATCGGACTTCGGTGGGGACGGGTCCCTGCTCGAGTGGCGTGGAGCTGCCTACTACCTCACCCATCGCAGTGGCCCGGCACGTGCACTGTCCGCCGACGCCACGGCCCGAGTGCGTTCCCCCAGGGCGCTGGGCAACACCGGCCTGGGGGTGTGGGCCAGTGACGTCACCGACGACGACTGCCTGGAGGTGGCTGCCCTGGACGGCAGTGGCTACCGCGACACCGGGGAGCCACGTCGAATTGCCGCAGGGCAGTTGGGCATGGTGCTCTGGCTGGAGCCGTCCCCGGCCGGTGACAAGATCGCCGTGGTGAGCCACGACGGGCGTGTTCTCATCGTCACGGTGGAATCCGGTCAGGTACGTCAGGTGGGACGTTCCGCACAGGGCGAGGCCACCGGACTGGCATGGTCCCCGGACGGGCGTTACCTGGTGTGGCGTCAGGCACGCGACGGTGAGGACAGCTGCGGAGCAATCTTCTGCTGGGACGAACACGGGCTCGGCGAGTCGTTCCAACTCACCAAGGGCACCTTCGACGACTCCAACCCGGTGTTCACAGCTGACGGCAAGTACCTCGTCATGCTCTCCGCACGCACCTTCGACCCGCATTACGACGGTCAGACCTTCGACCTGTCCTTCGGGCACACCATCCGACCGTGGCTTGCGCCTCTGTCGGCGAGTGAACCCTCCCCGTTCGGACCGGTCCCCGAAGGATGGCGGATCAGCGAGGTGCAGGACGCCAAGGCAAAGGCCCTCGCCAACGCCGCTGGTGACTCGGATCATGCGCCCACGGTCACCTGCGAACTGGACAGTGATGGTTTCGAGGAGCGTCTGGTGCCCTTCCCGGTTGCCTCGGGTCGGTATCGCAGTCTGGCTGCCGTCAAGGACGGTGTCGTGTGGATCGAGGAGGCCGACCGGGGCGGTGAGCTCGGAGCCGCCCGTGCCGGGGTCACCGGCGAGGCTCCCGCCGACGTCCTCGTCCATTACGGGTTCGCCTCCCGGCGCATCGAGAGGATCGTCGAGGCCGTCGACACCTTTGCCGTTTCCGGTGACGGGGAACGACTCATCGTGCGTCACAAGGACGAGGTCTGTGTCGTGCCCAGCGACCACAAGGTGGATGCCGAGGATCCCGCCCACGTTGCCGTTGATCTTACGCGATTGCGTCGACGCATCACCCCGCGTGACGAGTGGCGTCAGATGTTCGACGAGAATGGCCGTCTCATGGCCACCCACTACTGGCGCGACGATATGAATGGCGTCGACTGGGAGGCGGTGCTGCGTCGGTACCGTCCACTGGTCGATCGGATCCACAGCGTCGACGACCTGTACGACATCCTCTGGGAGACCGTTGGTGAGCTCAACACCTCACACTCCTACGTCTCGCCAGCCGGGCTCGACGGTGACCCGAGTCTGCGCGCTGGACTGCTCGGAGCCGACTACGGTGTCCCCACCGACGATGGGGTGCCGATCGTGCGTGTCGTGCCCGGCGAATCATCGGACCCGCTGGCCTGGTCACCGTTGCGTGCCGCCGGGGTGGCAGTGCGAGACGGCGACGTCATCGTGGCCGTGGACGGCAACAAGCTCGGGCACGATCTCAGCCTGGGCGAGGCTCTGGAGGGCTCTGCCGGGCACACGGTGGAACTCACCGTGCGTACCGGGGACCAAGCGCGTCGGGTGGCCGTGGTACCCGTGGCCGATGAGGCCCCATTGCGCTACCACGACTGGGTCGCCTCTCGACGCCGCTATGTCGAGGAACGATCCGGTGGGCGGCTGGGCTACCTGCACATACCAGACATGGTCTCCAACGGATGGGCCGAGTTGCACCGTCAGATTGTCGAGGCCACTCGCCACGAAGGGGTTGTTGCCGATGTGCGCTTCAACCACGGCGGCCACACCTCCCAGCTCGTCGTGGAGCGGCTGTCACGTCAGGTGCTCGGCTGGGACTTCGGAAAGTGGTACGACACCCCCGCCACGTATCCGCAGAATGCCGTGCGCGGTCCGATCGTCATGGTGACCAACCAATGGGCCGGTTCGGACGGTGACATCGTCTCGGCCGTCACCCAGGCCATGGGATATGCCCCGATCGTGGGGGAGCGGTCCTGGGGTGGTGTGGTTGGTATCGACGGACGCTTCGACCTGGTCGACGGCACCGAGGTCACCCAGCCGCGCTATGCCGGATGGTACGGCGACTACGGGTGGGGCGTGGAGAATCACGGCGTCGATCCGGACATCACCGTGACCGTTCGCCCGGAGGACTGGGAGTCCGATCGCGACGTCCAGCTCGATGCCGCCATCGACTACTGCATCGCCCAGCTGGGTGAGCGGCCGGCTGCCATCCCACCTGCCATGCCGCGGGCAGCTTTCGGCGGCCCGGTGGAGGAGTGAGCCGCGGGCAGCCTGACAGGAAGCCCGCAATCCTCCCCCCCCAATCCTGGTGAGGCAACCCCGTCACTGACGAAAAAGCAGCCGGTCTGCCCTTGAACCGTCGCAACGGCGTCTTGGACAGCTCCGTGCATTGACGGATGCTGCCCCAATCCTGGCGGAACGGTTCCGCCCTGACGAAGCCATCACACGAACGGTGACCCGTCTTTCCTCGCGGGGACGGGTCACCACTCGTGCTGCCCTGCATGCCTGTGTTGCCCTGTGCCTCCTGTGGTGTCCCGTACTGCGTGTTGCCCGCACTGCTCATGTTGTCCCGCACCGAATATTGCCCGTACCGCTCGGCTGTTCCGCACCGCTCGTTCAGCACTGACCTACCAAGTCGAGTGGTCAGGGCCCCGGAGAGGATCAAAGTCTCTGGCCGGTGACATGCCTTGCCGGGGACGTGAAATGTGCGTGGTGCGGGAACGGGCGTTGGTGCGAACTCCACACCAACGCCCGTCCTGCGCTGGCGTCCTTCTGACGGACGTCAGCGATGCGGCCTTACTTCCTCTTGGCTGGCGGCTCGCCGAGTTCGGCCTCCAGGCTCAGCTCCTCACCGCCCTCGACCCAGGTGAACTTCTCGGTCTTGGAGACGTACGCCAAGTCGGTCTGCACCAACTTGAGATGCTCGATCATGGATGCCGGGGCGCTCACCGTGGCGTGCAGGATCGGGGTGCGCATCGGCTTCTTGTGGGTGGACTTCACGCCGCGCAGCTCGACCAGGGCCGCCGAGATGTCCTCGAGCAGCTCCACGTCACCGGCGCAGGGCAGTTCCTCGGGAATCGGCCACGAGGCGATGTGTACCGAGCCGGGTTTCCACCAGCTCCACACCTCCTCGGTGACGAACGGCAGGAACGGCGCGAAGAGCCGCAGCAGGACGTCCAGAGCATTACGCAGCGCGGTGCGAGCGCTCAGCGCACCGGCCTCATCGGCACCGTCGGAGTCGTAGGCACGTTCCTTGACGAGCTCCAGGTAGTCGTCGCAGAACGTCCAGAAGAACTGTTCGGAAGCCTCCAGGGCAGCGGTGTAGTTGAACTGCTCGAAGGACTCGGTGGCCGTGGCGATGAGTTGGCGCAGTCCAGCCAGCATGGCCAGGTCGGCGGGGTTCGTCACGTCCGTGAGCTCGCCGCCCTCCCCGAAGCCCAGCACGAACTTCGACGCGTTGAGGATCTTCATCGCCAGACGACGACCCACCTTCATCTGTGCCTTGTCGAAGGGGGAGTCCATGCCGGGGCGAGCCATCGCCGCACGCCAACGCACCGCATCGGCACCGAACTGCTCGATGATCTCGGTGGGCACCACCGTGTTGCCCTTGGACTTGCTCATCTTCTTGCGATCGGGATCCGTGACGAACCCGGAGATCGCGGCACGTTTCCACGGCAGCACGCCATTCTCCAGATGGGCACGCACGATGCGGGAGAACACCCAGGTGCGGATGATGTCATGGGCCTCGGGGGCGAAGTCCATCGGGAAGGTCTTGGCGAACAGGTCGTCGTCGCGCTGCCAACCGGTCACCAGCTGCGGGGTCAGTGAGCTGGTCGCCCAGGTGTCCATGACGTCCGGGTCACCGATGAACCCACCAGCCTGGCCGCGCTGCTCCTCCTGGTAGCCCTGCGGGGCCTGGGAGGCCGGGTCGACCGGCAGCTCGTCCTCGGCAGGCACGATCGGATGCTCGTAGTCGGGCTCGCCCTGCTCGTCGAGCCGGTACCACACCGGGAACGGCACCCCGAAGAAGCGCTGACGGCTGATGAGCCAGTCACCGTTGAGTCCCTCGACCCAGTTCTCGTAGCGGTGCCGCATGTGCTCGGGCACCCAGTCCAGTTCGCGGCCACGCTCCAGCAGCTGGGCACGCAGCTCCTCGTCACGGCCACCGTTGCGGATGTACCACTGGCGGGTGCCGATGATCTCCAGGGGCTTGTCGCCCTTCTCGTAGAAGTTCGCCTTGCGCTCGGTGGGCCTGGGATCACCGTCCATCTCACCGGATGCCGTCACGGCCTCCACGACGAGTTTGCGGGCGGTGAAGGCCGTCTTGCCGGCAATCTGTTCGTAGGCCTCGGTGTTGACGATCCAGTCCGGCGTCTCGCGGATGATACGTCCGTCGCGTCCCATGATGGTGCGAGTCGGCAGCTGCAGCTCCCGCCACCACTGCACGTCGGTGAGATCACCGAAGGTGCAGCACATGGCGATGCCGGCGCCCTTGTCCATCTCGGCAGCCGGGTGGGCGATCACCGGCACCTCGACCCCGTACAACGGTGTGGTGACGGTGGTGCCGAACAGATGCTGGTAGCGCTCGTCGTCGGGGTGGGCGATGAGGGCGCAGCAGGCCGCCAGGAGCTCTGGGCGAGTCGTCTCGATGAAGACGTCGTCACCATTGTCGCGATGGAAGGCCAGTCGGTGATAGGCACCGGGGTAGTCGCGAGCCTCCAACTCGGCCTGGGCCACCGCCGTCTGGTAGGTGACGTCCCACAGGGTCGGGGCGTCGTTGAGGTAGGCCTCACCGCGGGCGTGATTGCGCAGGAACGCCAACTGGGCGATGCGCTGGGACTCTGGTGAGATCGTCGTGTAGAGCTGATTCCAGTCCACCGACAGACCGACGGAACGCCACAGGTCCTGGAAGGTCTTCTCATCGACTGCGGTCAACTTGACGCACAGTTCCACGAAGTTGCGACGCGAGATGGAGATCTGGTGCTTGGGATCCGGCTTGGCTGGTGGTTCGAAGTCCGGGTCGTAGGGCAGCGACGGGTCGCAGCGCACGCCGTAGTAGTTCTGGACGCGACGCTCGGTGGGCAGGCCGTTGTCATCCCAGCCCATCGGGTAGAAGACCTTCTTGCCCCGCATCCGCTGGTAACGAGCGATGGTGTCGGTGTGGGTGTAGGAGAACACGTGCCCGGGATGCAGATGTCCCGAGACGGTCGGCGGCGGGGTGTCGATGGAGAACACTGCCTCCCGGGACTCCACCTGGTCGCCATGGAAGTCGCCATGGAATGCGTAGAGCTGCTCGTCCTCCCAGACCTTGCCCCATTTGGCTTCGAGCCCCTCCAGGGCTGGCTTGTCGGGCACCACGCCGCGAGTCGGCGTGCCGTTTTCTTCGTGGGTCTGTGACGTCATGGCCTGAAGTCTAGTGAATGCGACGGACGCGGTGTGAATGCTGAGACTGTTGTTCACATCCACACCGCGTCCAGGGGCGTCATGACCCGGGTCTTCGATGGCTTCGCATGGTGGGGGTTCGCGCGGTGGCAGTCACTCACCTGCCACCGCGCGAACCATTCCTCAGCAGTGGTGGACTCGAACCCACGTGGAGCAGGACGAAAGGTTCACTTGGCGGCCTTCTTGATGGCGTCCAGCAGCTGGTTCTGATTGGCGGAGGTGAGGTTCTTCCAGTCCTCCCAGGTCTTGCCGTTGACCGTCATGAAGGGGGTGCCGAATTTCTTCTCCAAGTTCGTGCCCTCCTTCAGCCCCTCATCGGCAGCATTCGCGGCGAAATCCTTGGTGGCCTTGGTGTCATAGCACCTCTGGAATTTGGTGAGATCGGCACCAGTGATTCCGGCATCCTTGGCGAAGGCGCCGCGCAGCTGGTCGTCGGTGTAGCCGGTGCCCTCTTCTGGTTGGTGGGCGAAAACGACGTCGTGATATGGAGCGATTTTGCCAACAGTGTCAGCACAAGCGGTGGCAACTGCAGAGCGCTGAGAAGACTCACCAGGTATTTTATCGTCTAGAAAAGTGAGGGTCTGCCACTGCAACTCGATGTCACCGGAGGCTGCCAAGGCCTCGAACTTCTTGCCGAAGATGTCCTCCACCTGCTTGCAGACCGGGCACTGGAAGTCCTCGTACACCTTGAGCACCGGGGCACCCTTCTTGGCCTTGCCCTTGTTGACGACGTAGGCATGGGCAGAGCCGGTGGCACTCGGCGGCTTCACCTGAGGTCCGGTGGCTTCCTCAGATCCCTTGTCCCGATTGACGGCCCAGATGACGACAGCGGCGATGATGGCGACGACGAGGATGCCCGCGACGATGCCGACGATCTTGCGGCGTCGTGCGGCAGCCTCCTGGGCCTGCTGCTGGGCCCGCATTGCTTCGCGACGGGAGGAGTTCTGGCTCATTGGTGCTCCAGGGGGTTGACTCATGGTGACGAGTTCAGGATAGACGAGACGGCAAAAACACGTGTTCACCGCCCATCGACCACGCTGTTCTACTGCTGGGACGCGCGTTCAGGGGTCGCAGGCTCCTCGGGCGGCATGGCAGCGTCCGGTGCGCTCATCCAACCGTCCAGGGACAGCGCGGTACGCGGATGGATGACCAACCACAGACCACACAGGAACAGGCCGGTGTCACGCACGATGTCCTTGATGTAACCGTGGACCACGGTGGGCCAGGGATCCTGGCGCAACCCGCCCCCGCCGAAACATCCGCAGTCGAGGCTGATCCCGCGAGCCCACACCGATGCGATCCCGGCGATGAACGCCACCATGGCCAGTGCACCGAGCAGGGCCGACCATCGAGTGAGAAGTCCCACGAGGATGGCCAGCCCCACGATGATTTCGACAACCGGCATGGCGGTGCCAATGACTTTCGCAAAATCCCACGAGACGATGCGGTAGGTACGTACTGCGGCGATGCTCGAGTCCACGGCAGTGACCTTCAGCAGGCCCGCAACGATGAGTGTGACTCCCAGGATGAGCCGCGCCACCAGCCCGACCCAGCGTTGCCACGGCTTCTGGTGTGCTGGGGGAGTCTGTGTCGTCTTGTCCATGACGTCATCGTAGACGCGGCCTCCCAATCATGTCCTCGGCGTCCGGGGCGACAGGGCATGGTGTGAGGAAGATTGTGTGGATTCATGGCTCTGCTGCTGCAATGGCACGCGTCGGCCAGTACTGCAACCGTGCGGGAAGACGGGGAACCGTCCTGGCTCGATCCACGCGGCAGGACTCACAGCGAGCAGTTGTAGCTCGGCAATTGTGCAGCGGCCAGCTGGTCGGTCCACCACAGTGTCTCCTCGGTGCCACGGGCCAGGGCAGCTGGCAGTTGCGACCCTTCCAGCAATGACTCGTTGACTGCTCGGGCCTTGTGCGCCCCCGATGCGATGAGCCACACCTGGTGGGAACGATTGATCTCGGGGAGGGTGAGCGAGATCCGTTCAGTGGCGGGAGTGGGCGAGGCCGTCACCCCCACCGCCAGTGCCGTCGTGTGTGGGGAGAACGAGGGATCGTCGGCGAAGAGCGACGCCACCGCACCGCTTTCCCCCACGTCCAGCAGGCAGATGTCGAAGATGGTGTTGCCCAATTCCTGGGCATAGGCGTAGGCGGCATCGTCGGCATCGTCCTTGCCGTCCATCGTCGGGATGGGGTGGGTGCGGGAGGGGTCCAGGTGAAAGGCGGTGAGCAGCAACGGCAGGGTGCGCAACGACGTACGTTGCACATCACCGGTGGGGACGAATGCGTCATCGCTCCACCACACGTGCAGCCGGGACGGATCCACCGAGGTGCGTTCGTCCACGTCGTGCAGATACTCGTACACCCGGGTGGCAGCCTGGCCGCCGGCGACACACAGATGCACCTCACCCTGGGTGTCCTGGCGATGGAGTATGGCCCGAACCAGACGGCGCGCAAGCCCGTCGGCCAGGTCGTCAGCCGACAAGTACCGGATGACACGCTGATGCGGCATCGTCCCCACCCTTCCTGCGTCAGACACCCACGGTATGAGTAGGTCTGACCATTCACCGACTTTCCCACATTGGTGCAGGCAAGTCCAGATCCGGTGGGCACCGAAGCCGGTCACGAGAAGCCTCGCCACGGCGCAGGAGGGCACACCATGGGATTGGCACGCCCTCCTGCCCGCCACGGGGACGGATGACTTTGTGATCCGGTTGTCAGTGCTCCGGATTCACTCGACGTGGCCTCGGATCACTCGAGGGCGACGTCTCGTGCCCGGCTCCGGCGACCGCCGCTGGCCCGTCATCTGCATGGGGGACGTCGTCGAAGGAGACGAAGTCGTCATCGGTGCGACGAATACGCATGCCGTAGAACGAGCGGTGCACGAAGAACGCGGCGATGAGGAAGAACACCACGGCCAGGATGTGGGTGAGTGGGCCGGCCCCGATCGAGACTGCGAGCTCCACGGCAAGCAGGCCGAACAGGGTGGTGAACTTGATGACCGGGTTGAGGGCCACCGAGGAGGTGTCCTTGAACGGATCACCCACGGTGTCACCGACTACCGAGGCATCGTGCAGTGGTGTTCCCTTGGCGTCCAGATCCACCTCGACGATCTTCTTGGCGTTGTCCCAGGCACCACCGGCGTTGGCCATGAAGATCGCCTGGTACAAGCCGAAGACGGCGATCGAGATGAGGTAGCCGATGAAGAAGTAGGGATCGACGAAGGCGAAGGCCAGGGCGGAGAAGAACACCGCCAGGAAGATGTTGATCATGCCCTTCTGGGCGTACTCGGTGCAGATCTGCACGACGCGGGTCGAGTCCTCGGCGGAGGCCTTGGTGGCCGTGGCATCCAGCTTCATGTTGGCCTTGATGTACTCCACGGCCCGGTAGGCGCCGGTGGTGACGGCCTGCATGGAGGCCCCGGAGAACCAGTAGATGATGGCTCCACCGGTGATGAGACCCAGCAGGAACGGGGCATGGGTGAGGCCGAGCTTGGTCACCTCGGTGGTGTTCTGCAAGCCATCGGTGAGCATCATGATGATCGAGAAGATCATCGTCGTCGCGCCGACGACGGCCGTCCCGATGAGCACTGGCTTGGCGGTGGCCTTGAAGGTGTTGCCCGCCCCATCTTGGGCCTCCAGGAAGTGCTTGGCCACCTTCCACCGGGGAGTGAAGCCGAACTCGGCCGCCACCTGCTCGTCGATGTCGGGCAACTCCTCGATGGTCGACAGCTCGTAGACGCTCTGGGCGTTGTCGGTGACAGGCCCGTAGGAGTCGACGGCAATCGTCACCGCGCCCATGCCGAGGAAGCCGAAGGCCACCAGACCGAAGGCGAAGACGGCCCACTTCACCTCGCTCATCGCGCCCATGTCACCCAGGCCCGATCCGGTTCCCGAGACCAGGAATGCGGCACCCATGAGGGCGACGATCGCCACACCCAGCCAGTACCCGGAGAAGTTGCCGGCCACCAGGCCCGACAGGATGTCCAGCGACGCCCCGCCCTCCTTGGCGCTGGTGACGACCTCGCGCACGTGACGGGAGTTGGTGGAGGTGAAGGCCTTGACCAGCTCGGGGATGAGGGCTCCGGCCAGGGTGCCGCACGAGATGATGACGGTGAGCTTCCACCACATGGTGCCGTCACCCATGCCGCCGAGCATCCACCACGTCGTCAGGGTCGTGAGCAGGATCGACATCGCCGAGGTGATCCACACCAGACTCGACAGGGGCTTCTCGAAGTCGAACTCGTCAACCTTTCCGTACTTCGCACGGGCGATGGCGTTGTTGAGGAGGTACGACAGGTAGCTCGCCACCAGCATGACGACTCGTACCACGAAGATCCACACCAGCAGCTGCACCTGTTCGGACTGGTTGGGTACCGCGCCGAGAATGAATGTCACCAGGGCGACCCCGGTGACGCCGTAGGTCTCGAATCCATCGGCCGACGGCCCCACCGAGTCACCGGCGTTGTCACCGGTGCAGTCGGCGATGACGCCGGGGTTACGGGCGTCGTCCTCCTTGATGTGGAAGGCGATCTTCATGAGGTCCGCGCCCACGTCGGCGATCTTGGTGAAGATGCCGCCGGCGATACGCAGGCAGGCAGCTCCCAGCGACTCACCGATGGCGAAGCCGATGAAGCATGGGCCGGCCAGGTCGCCGGGCAGCAGGAGCATGATCGCCAGCATCATGAACAGCTCGACACTGATGAGCACCATGCCGATGCTCATGCCCGAACGCAGCGGAATGTCGAAGCACTCGAACGGGCGACCCCTGAGCGAGGCGTGTGCCGTGCGTGAGTTGGCGAAGGTGTTGACGCGAATGCCGTACCAGGCCACCCCGAACGATCCGGCCATGCCGATGAGGCTGAACAGCAGGATGATGAGCACCTTGGCACCCATGTGCTCCAGGAACAGGAAGTACACGACGATGACGATGGCGATGAATGCCCAGAGCACCATGAGGAACCTGGCTTGCTGCCTGAGGTACGTCTTGCACGTGGTGTAGATGAGCTCGGAGACCTCACGCATGGCCTGGTGCACCGGAAGTTTGCGTAGTTTCGAGTACGTCGTCAGGCCGAAGACCAGGCCCAGCACGCACACTGCCAGGCCGATCCACAACAAGGTGGTGCCAGACACCGAACCGACCTGCTCGTCAAGGGGCGGAAGCTTGAGGTTGGCCTCGCCGCCACCGCCGGCCTGCCCGCTCGATGAGCTGCACCCGGTGAGGAAAAGTGTCAACAGTGCCAGCCCGCAGGCCCACCGGTGACGTCCAGACATGACAGGCTCGCTGGAACCCTGGAGAGAATTCGTGGCCATACGGCTCACCCTCTTCGTCTCTGAAAAATCGCGTCCCCCGCACCCGTGCAGGGGTTCAACCTCATGGTAGGAGGGTGATGTCATGGTGTCAGCGATCTCGATATACTGTGTGGGCAACGCCACAAAAACCAGGGGAAACGCTCACTGTGGGTGAGCGTTTGTGGACAGCTCAGTGAAGGTGAGCGCTCCCCGAAGAGCCTCGTCCTCGTCCTTGTCAACCACCACATGAGTGAGGAATGGCGGATTCGCCAGTACGCTGATGCGTTGGTCTGCGAGGACGGGTTGCGAAGAAACCAAATTACGCAACAATGGGGTTGTGGAATCCTCTGACGCCCTGACGCCGGCCGACGCGACCCCGGCGGTACAGTCTCCCGGTGATGTTGCGAGTGGGCAAAGCTCTGCCGACTTCACGCTGGAACGGGGTACTGCTCAGCATGGTGTGGTTCCGGACGGTTCGACCCGGCAGCGCGTCATCTCGTCGATTCTGCACAATGGCCCGTCGACGGCTGCTGAGCTTGCCGACAGGCTGGGTCTCACTGCCGCGGCAGTCCGTCGTCATCTCACCACCCTCACCGAGGACGGGGTCGTCGAGTCCCGGGAACAGCGAGTCTTCGGGGCTCGGGGGAGAGGACGTCCGTCCCGGGTGTTCTGCCTCACCGATTCCGGTCGCGCCGACTACTACACGGCCTATGACGCGCTTGCCATCGCTGCCCTGCGACAACTCGCCCAGGCCGGTGGTCCCGACGCCCTCAACGCCGTCGCCCAGGCTCGGGTGGACGACATCGAGGCCAGGTACCGGGCGCTGCGCGAGCAGGACCCGCGCCGAGATCCCGTCGAGGCATTGGCAGAGGCCCTGTCCGCCGATGGCTACGCCGCCTCCACGGTTCCGGCTGCCGTTGGCCAGCAGATCTGCCAGCACAACTGCCCGGTGGCCGAGGTGGCCAAGGCCTTCCCGCAGATGTGTGAGGCCGAGACCCAACTGTTCTCCGAACTTCTGGGTTCGCGGGTGCAACGGCTTGCCACCATTGCGCACGGCGATGGGGTGTGCACCACACACGTCCCCATCGACGTCGATCTCATTCGCCGGCGAAATCCGTTGCCCCCGCAGTCCACAAGCGGCAAACTTTGACGAGCTCGGCATTTACGCAACAATGGCTGCGTGAAAACTGAGCCTGCGGATCCGGTCGTGGCAAGGACACTGCGTCATTGTGCGGCCACCCCGGCTTCCACCGATGAGTGATCCATCCGAAAGGCTGATCAATGACCCAGGTAGACAACACCACCTCCGACGCCGCCCTGCCCGGCACCGGGGAGAGCCAGGACGAGCACATCGCTGCGCTGTCGGGCTACAAGTACGGCTGGCACGATTCCGACGCCTATGCCGCGGCATCCCAGCGTGGACTCTCCGAGGACGTCGTCCGGGGCATCTCCACGCTGAAGAATGAACCGGAGTGGATGCTGCAACGCCGACTCAAGGCGTTGCGCATCTTCGATCGCAAGCCGATGCCGACCTGGGGAGTCAACTTGGACTCGGTCAACTTCGACGACATCAAGTACTTCGTGCGTGCCTCGGATCGGCAGGCCGAGTCCTGGGACGACCTTCCCGACGACATCCGCACCACCTACGACCGTCTGGGCATTCCCGAGGCCGAGAAGGATCGCCTGGTGGCCGGTGTCGCCGCCCAGTACGAGTCCGAGGTCGTCTACAACAAGATCAATGAGGAACTCGAACGCCAGGGCGTCATCTTCCTCGACACCGACACCGCCCTGCGGGAGCACCCCGAACTCTTCGAGGAGTACTTCGGTACCGCCGTGCCCGCCGGCGACAACAAGTTCGCTGCCCTCAACACTGCCGTGTGGTCGGGTGGATCGTTCATCTACGTGCCCAAGGGGGTGCACTGCACCATCCCGTTGCAGGCGTACTTCCGTATGAACACCGAGAACCTCGGTCAGTTCGAGCGCACCCTCATCATTGCCGACGAGGACTCCTACGTGCACTACGTCGAGGGATGCACCGCACCGATCTACAAGTCGGACTCCCTGCACGCCGCCATCGTGGAGATCATCGTCAAGAAGAACGCCCGATGCCGGTACACGACCATCCAGAACTGGTCCAACAACGTCTACAACCTCGTCACCCAGCGTGCCTACGTCGAGGAGGGCGGCACGATGGAGTGGATCGACGGCAACATCGGGTCCAAGGCCAACATGAAGTACCCGGCCTGCTATCTCATGGGGCCCAATGCCAAGGGTGAGGCGCTCTCGGTGGCCTTCGCCTCCGAGGGTCAGTACCAGGACACCGGCGCCAAGATGGTGCACATGGCACCCCACACGTCCTCCACGATCGTCTCCAAGTCGATCTCCCAGGGGGGCGGACGCTCGGCCTACCGTGGCCTGGTGCGTGTCAACAAGCGGGCACGTCACTCCTCGTCGGCCGTGCGTTGTGACGCCCTACTCGTCGATGACATCTCGCGCTCCGACACCTATCCCTACAACGACATCCGTACCGACGAGGTGTCGATGGCCCACGAGGCGACGGTGTCGAAGGTGAGCGAGGACCAACTCTTCTACCTCATGCAGCGTGGCATGACCGAAGAGGAGGCGATGGCCATGATCGTGCGTGGATTCGTCGAACCCATCGCCAAGGAGCTGCCGATGGAGTACGCCCTCGAGCTCAACCGACTCATCGAAATTCAGATGGAAGGTGCCGTCGGCTGACGCCGGCACGCACATCAGACATTCTCAGAAAGGCAGATTGCGTTGAGCGCACCTCAGAGCTCGTCGGCTCCAACCGACAAGGAACACAACGTCACCGTTGAAGGCGACGTCGAGTCCCATCTCCATCCCACCCCGTCCTGGCAGGTTGCCGATCATCCCATGCCCACCGGGCACGAGGAGATCTGGCGATTCACCCCCATCTCCGAATTCGCTGCCGTGCTGGCCGAGCAGACGACCACGGTGCGCCTCGACTGGACGATCGACGCGCCGAGATCGGTGCAGGTCGACGAACTCGATCCCGCCCGGCTCCATGACCTCGCCGTGGCGCCGCAGGATCGTGTCTCGGTGATGGCCGTGGCCAATTCCACCCATGCCCCCCGCCACATCGTCGTTCCCGATGACGTCGAACTCGACTCCCCGGTCGAGATCACCCTCACCGGTACCGGCGTCGAGGAGGCGGCATTCCAGAACGTCGTCGTGGAGATCGGACGCAACAGCCGTGCGACGGTCATCGTGCGCTACCGCGGCACGGCCCAGCTCGGTGAGAACTGGACCTTCCGGGTCGGCGACGAGGCCCATGTCGTCGTCCTGTTCATCCAGGAGTGGGAGGCCGACGCCGTCCACGGTGCCCAGGTCGCCTTCGAGATCGGTCGGGACGCCGTCGTGCGCACCGCCCAGGCATCGTTCGGCGGCAAGGCGGTTCGTGTGAGCCAGACAGCCCGATACACCGCCCCGGGTGGAGACCTCACCGATCTTGGCGCCTACTTCGTCGACGTCGATCAGCACGTCGAGCATCGGCTGTTCGTCGACCACAACGAGCCGCGCAGCGTGTCGCACGTGGATTACCGCGGATGTCTGCAGGGCCAGGATGCCCACTCGGTGTGGATCGGGGACGTGCTCATCCGTCCCACCGCCGAGGACATCGAGACCTTCGAGTCCAACAAGAACCTCGTGCTCACCGAGGGTTGCCGTGCCGACGCCGTGCCGAACCTGGAGATCCAGACCGGACGCATCCGCGGAGCCGGGCACTCCGCATCCACCGGACGATTCGACGCCGATCAGCTGTTCTACCTGCAGGCCCGTGGCATCGACGAGGTCGAGGCCCGTCGCCTGGTGGTGCACGGATTCTTCACCGACATCGTGCGGCGTATCGGTGTGGAGTCGGTGAGTGACGAGCTCATCGAGCGCATCGAGTCCGAACTGGTCGATGCCCTGGGCACCTCCGAGTCTGATTCCCCGGCCCTCGAAGGAGCAGGGCAGTGAGCGCCGTGAAGGCAGCCAGCCTGCACGAACTGGATGACGACACACCGGTCGAGACGAACGTCAATGGCACCGACGTCGTGCTGGTACGTACCGAGGGCGACGTGTTCGCCATCTCTGCCCTGTGCTCCCATGCCGCCGTCCCGCTCGTGGACGGTGACGTCGAGAAATGCGCCCTGGAGTGCTACATGCACGGCGCGATGTTCGACCTGCGCACCGGAAAACCCCTGAGCCTCCCGGCCACCGAGCCGGTCCCCGTCTACCCCGTGACCATTGACGGCGACGACGTCCTCGTCGACGTCGACAACCCCATGAAGGAGTCCTGAACCCATGGCTACCCTGCAGATCACCGATCTTCACGCCAATGTCGAGACCGAAGCCGGCCCCAAGGAGATCCTCAAGGGCGTCGACCTCACCATCAACTCCGGTGAGGTGCACGCCATCATGGGCCCCAACGGCTCCGGCAAGTCCACCCTGGCCTACACCTTGGCAGGCCACCCCAAGTACACCGTCACCGGCGGCTCGGTGACCCTCGACGGTGAGGACCTGCTCGCCATGAGCGTCGACGAGCGGGCTCGCGCCGGACTGTTCCTGTCCATGCAGTACCCGGTCGAGGTGCCGGGTGTCTCCATGTCGAACTTCCTGCGCACCGCGCGCACTGCCGTGGACGGACAGGCCCCCAAGCTGCGCACCTGGGTCAAGGAGGTCAATGACGCCCTGACCCGTCAGGAGCTCGACCCCGACTTCGCCGAGCGTTCGGTCAACGAGGGATTCTCCGGTGGCGAGAAGAAGCGCTCCGAGATGGCCCAGCTCGAGCTGCTGCACCCCAAGGTCGCCATTCTCGACGAGACCGACTCCGGACTGGACATCGACGCCCTCAAGGTTGTCTCCAAGGCCGTCAACCACTACCTGGAGGACTCCTCCAGGGGGCTCATGCTCATCACCCACTACACCCGCATCCTGCGATACGTGAAGGCCTCCCAGGTGCACGTCTTCGTCGACGGACGTGTCATCACCACTGGTGGACCGGAGCTGGGTGAGGAACTCGAGGCCACCGGCTACGAGAAGTACGTCGAGGCTGCAAAGGCCAACGCCTGATGGCTGGCAACGTCGATGCCACGGCCAGTCTTTCCGATGCCGATGTCACAGCCATCAGGGCCGATTTCCCGATTCTCGGTCGGGAGGTGGGCGGCCATCCGCTGACCTATCTCGACTCGGCCAACACCTCCCAGAAACCCCAGGTGGTCATCGACGCCATCGCCGAGCACTACGGCCAGCACAACGCCAATGTCGCCCGGGCGATGCATCGGCTGGGTCTGGAGGCCACCCAGGCATTCGAGGGTGGACGTGAGCGTATCGCCCAGTTCATCGGGGCGAACCGGCCCGAGGAGGTCGTCGCCCTGTCCAACGCCTCCGAGGCGCTGAACCTTGCCGCGAACACCCTCGGAACCCGACTCGGGCCCCACGACGAGGTCGTCATCACCATCATGGAGCACCACTCCAATCTGGTGCCCTGGCAGCTGGTGTGTGAACGTACCGGGGCGACACTGCGCTGGTTCGACATCACCGACGACGGCCAACTCGATCTTGACAAGGCCGAGCGCGAGGGGCTCATCAATGAGCACACCAAGGTCGTCTCACTGGCCCTGGCCTCCAACGTGCTGGGCACGATCAACCCGGTGCAGCGCATCGCCCAGTGGGCGCACCAGGTGGGGGCGGTCGTCGTCGTCGATGCCTCCCAGGCCGTGCCACAGATGCCCGTGAACGTCGCCGAACTCGGGGCGGACCTGCTCGCCTTCACCGGCCACAAGATGCTCGGCCCCACCGGCATCGGCATCCTGTGGGGGCGCTACGACCTGCTCGACGACCTGCCACCCTTCCTGGGCGGCGGGGAGATGATCGAGGTCGTGCGCATGACGGGCTCCACCTATGCCAAACCCCCGCACCGTTTCGAGGCCGGCACTCCGCCGATCGCCCAACTCGCGGCCCTTGGGGTCGCTGCCGACTACCTGGACGGGGTCGGAATGGCTGCCATCGCCCAGCGCGAGCATCAGTTGGCTGCACTCATGCTCGAGGGGCTGGGGTCGGTGCCCGGGGTGCACATCCTCGGCCCCACGGATGCCACGGTCCGTACCGGCACCGTCTCGTTCACTGTCGACGGGGTGCACCCGCACGACGCCATGAGCATCATGGACGGTCGCGGTGTCGCAGTGCGCGGTGGCCACCACTGTGCCCGGCCGCTGCACGAGCGACTGGGAATACAGTCGTCGCTGCGTGCGTCGTCATACCTGTACACCACGGAGGCCGAGATCGACCGGCTCGTCGAGTCCGTCGACCACGCACGCAATTTCTTCGTCGGAGGGACGCGGTCATGAACGTCGAGGAGATGTATCAGCAGATCATCCTTGACCACTACAAGGAGAAGCACCACAGCGGACTGCGGGACGGCTACGCCGCCGAGGTGAGTCAGGTCAACCCGTCGTGCGGTGACGAGCTCAAGCTACGTCTGCACCTGGACGGTGACACCATCACCGACGTCTCCTACGACTCGGTGGGCTGTTCCATCTCGCAGGCCTCCACCTCGGTGATGACCGATCTCGTCATCGGGAAAACTGCCGAACAGGCCCAGCAGCTGTACCGGGGTTTTCAGGAGATGATGCGCTCACGCGGCACCATCAGCCTGGACGAGGAGGCCTATGAGGATGCCGTGGCCTTCCAGGGGGTGGCCCAGCTCATGGCGCGGGTGAAGTGCGCCATGCTCGGCTGGTCGGCCCTGGAGGACGCCCTCGTCGAGAGCGACGTCCTGGGCGACGCTGGTACCCACGCCACCCAGACCACCGACGCGTCCTGAGGAAAGGGGACACTGAGATGACGGACAACCCTGAGACCAAACCCTCGGACCTTGTTGACGACGTGCTGCCGGACGGATCGGGGCCCAAGACCCCCGAGTCCACGCAGAACTCGGAGTCTTTCTCGGAACAGGCCGCTGCTGCCCGCAGCTCGGTCAAGCCCAGCGTCGACGACGTCATCGAGGCCATGAAGGATGTCATCGACCCCGAGCTCATGGTCAACGTCGTGGATCTCGGGCTCGTCTACGGCGTCGACATCGATGACGACGGCAATGTCGTCATCGACATGACGCTCACCAGCCCTGCCTGTCCGCTCACCGACCGACTGGAGTACGACACCCAGACCGTTCTGGAGGGGCTCGTCAACTCGGTGCGCATCAACTGGGTGTGGCTGCCACCGTGGGGGCTGGAGCGTATCACCGATGATGGACGGACCCAGCTGCAGGCGATCGGGTTCAACGTCTGATCCCTCAGACGAGCAACCAGAAGATGCTCATGAGCACGATGATCCCAGCCCCTGCGCTGATCGCGATGATCGTGCTCGTGCGCTTGTCCAGCCAGCCCTGCAGCAGCAGACCGATGAGGCCGCCCAACAGTCCTGCGCTGATCGTCGACCCCCAGTAGATGGCAGGTTCGGTGTGTCCGCACGTGCCGGAGACCACTCCGCACATGCTCCACCAGCCGAGGTATCCGAAGATCACCAGGCCAAGGACGGCAACGACGAGTCCTGCGATGATCCATGCAAGATAACGGTGCCAGGCCCGGTTGAGCTCGGCGAGATCCGGTTCGTCATCAGGAGCAGGTGCAGCGTGCCGCGGAGAAGCCATGGGCCCATTCTGACAGGGTTGGTCAAGGATGTCCGGCAGTGGTCACTGCGAGGTGGGAATCGGCACACTAGGTTGTGCCGTGCTGTCTTCGCAAGTGTGGGGGCGTCCTGCCACCACATTCGAGGTGTGCAAGCGGTTGACCCGCCAGAGACGGTTTGGGTTCTGCCGTGGCAGCGGGGCAATATATGCGGGTGCTGCAGGTCAATGATGTTGAGGTTCGAGTCGGTGCCCGGTTGCTGCTCAAGCCCGTGAGTTTTCAGGTCATTGCTGGCGACAAGATCGGTCTGGTGGGCCGAAATGGCGCCGGCAAGACGACGCTCACCCGCATCCTCGCCGGCGAAGACCTCCCGTCGTCCGGCACGGTACGGCGCACCGGTACGCTGGGCTACCTGCCGCAGGATCCACGCGACCCGGACATGGACACCCTGGCCCGGGATCGGATCCTCCAGGCCCGTGGGCTGGACCATCTGCTGGACCGCATGCACGACCTGGAACAGACCATGGCGACGGCCACCGGCGAGCAACGCGACCGCGCCATGGACAAGTACACCGAGGCCGAGGCCCGTCTGGTCGCTGCTGGTGGCTACGGGGCCGAGGCCGAGGCGGCACGTATCTCGTCCAACCTGGCGCTGCCCGACCGGGTGCTCTCCCAACCACTGAGGAATCTCTCTGGCGGCCAGCGGCGCCGGGTGGAGCTTGCCCGCATCCTCTTCTCCGGGGCCGACACCCTGCTGCTCGACGAGCCCACCAACCACCTGGACGCCGACTCCATCGTCTGGCTGCGGAGTTTCCTGCAGTCATACTCCGGTGGCGTCCTCATGATCAGTCACGACACGGATCTGGTGGAGGCCACCGTCAACAAGGTGTTCCACCTGGACGCCAACCGCTCCACGATCGACATCTACTCCATGGGGTGGAAGCTCTACCTGCGCCAGCGCGCTGCCGACGAGAAACGTCGCCACAAGGAGCGCATCAACGCCGAACGCAAGGCCTCGGCCCTGCAGGCTCAGGCCGAGAAGATGGGGGCCAAGGCCACCAAGGCGGTCGCCGCCAAGAACATGGCACGACGAGCAGAACGCATGCTCGACGCCGTGGAGGGGGAGCGGGCCGCCGACAAGGTGGCCGACATTCGGTTCCCGGAGCCCGCACCATGCGGCAAGACGCCCCTCATGGCCAGGAACCTCACCAAGACCTACGGTTCCCTGGAGGTCTTCACCGGGGTGGATCTGGCGATCGATCGTGGCAGTCAGGTCGTCATCCTGGGGCTCAATGGTGCCGGCAAGACGACCCTGCTGCGCATCCTGGCCGGTGCCGAACGGCCCGACACCGGGGAGGTCATTGCGGGGCACGGGCTCAAGATCGGCTACTTCGCCCAGGAGCACGATCTGCTCGACATGGACCGCACGATCCTGGAGAACATGGCCTCGGCAGCCCAGGACCTCAACGAGACCGAGATGCGCAAGATCCTCGGCTCGTTCCTCTTCACCGGTGACGACGTCGACAAGCCGGTGCGGGTACTTTCCGGTGGTGAGAAGACCCGAGTGGCCCTGGCCACCTTGGTGGTGTCCTCGGCCAACGTCCTGCTGCTCGACGAACCCACCAACAACCTTGATCCTGCCAGCCGGGAGCAGGTGCTGGGTGCCATCGCCAACTTCGGCGGGGCCATCGTGCTCGTCACCCACGACGAAGGGGCCGTGCGAGCTCTCGAGCCCGACCGCGTCCTCATGCTGCCCGACGGGGTGGAGGACATGTGGGGGGACGACTACGCCGAGCTCATCTCGTTGTCGTGACCACCAGCGGTGACGAGCGTGACAGCATAAAATGTCACACACTCGTGTTCTGCGATGTCACCCTTGTGTCCATGGCCATCAGGAGGTTTCATGCCCACCCGTCCACCCCGTCTCGTCGGGGCCGAACGTCAGGCCATGGCGCGTGAGCTTGCCCAGCGTTACGAACAGGGCGCGTCGATCCGGGCCCTGGCCCGAGAGATCGGACGATCCTACGGTCTGTGTCAGAGGCTGTTGACGGAGGCCGGGGTGCAGTTTCGGGCTCGGGGCGGGGCCAATCCCGCATCGCCACAGATCCGGGCCCAACAGGCCCATCGCCCAGAGGGCCCCAGCCACGACCCAGCGGTTGGCCCGGATTTCCCTGCCTCTGAGCAGTCCCGAGGCGAGGCCCGTGAGCATCCCAGGGATGAGAAGGGGGTCATTCCTCCTGACTCGTCGGAGTCCCGGGAGGATCCCGACGCCCCCTCGACGTCCGAACTCAAGTCGGACCTCAAGAAGACCAGGAAGCGCGCCAAGGCTGCGCGACGCAAGGCTGACAAGGCTCGTCGCAAGGCCAGGAAGATCAAGAAGAACGGTGCCTCGAAGGCCAAACGTAAGGCAGCGGTCAAGAAGGCCAAGCGCAAGGCCCGCAAGGCCGAGAAGGCTCAGCGAGTGTTCGAACAGGCTGAGTCGGCACTGGAACGGGTCCGGCACTCGGTGAGGAGCCGCCCTGCGGCCGATGCCGGAAAATGACCACTGCTGGGGTGGGGCGTGACGCCCTCAGGCGCCTTTCACCCCTCGACCTCTTGCCCCGTGTGAAGCCGTCCTGCCCCATGTGACGTCGTTCTGCGCAGTGTGGTCACCTCCAGGGCAACGGTGACATCCACCGAGTCATCCAGGTGCACAGCCGCGGCATGGTGGGCGCTCGGTCCCATGGCCACGACGTCGGCGGCCAGGTCCGGGTCGAGTGTCACCGTCCTGCGAATGTGATCGCGGTCCACCGGCTCGAAGGCGCCGGACAATGACGCGAGCAGGGTGGACTGCTTGTGTGGTGCAACCGAGATCATCCCTGCGAGGTCCCTCAACTGCACCAGGTGGTCCGCCATGGGGGTGACGACGACGAGGGTTCCCCCGTCGGGGAGGACGCGAGCGAACTCGGCACGGTTGCGTGGCGCGAAGATGCACATGATCGCGTCCACCTGGCCGTCGCGCAGCGGGATCTGCTGCCAGGTGTCGGCCACCACGGCAGACATCCGGGGATGGGCCACGGCAGCGCGTCGCACCGCAGCGAGGGAGACGTCGGTCGCCAGCCCCTGCGTCGGTGTGCCCAGCCGGTCCAGCACCGCTGCCAGATGAAACCCCGTCCCGGCACCCACCTCAAGAATGCGGCGTGCGCCGTGCAGACGACGGGCCAGCAGATCGTCCACCGGGTCGAGCAACCCGCTGGACAACACTCGGGTACGGGCGTCAAGCATCGCGGCGGTGTCGGCATTGACGCCGGCCGGACCAGCCGTCATGGTGGCATATCCCTGCCTGGCCACGTCAATGGTGTGGCGGTGCGGGCAGACAAGGCTGGTGCCGTCCGCCGTGAGTCGCTGCCAGCAGCCTTGCCGGGCACATACGGGGCAGGCCAGCCAGTCGATGACCGGTTCCAGACGCTCAATGTGTGCGGCCATGTCTCTCCTCGGTGGGCATGTACAGCGACTGTACCCTGCCCCCAGCACACGGCGGTCTGGCGTCAACGCCATCCGTGAGGTTTCTGTGCCGAAGTGTGGCAACAGGGCCGAAGGGTGAGCAACAGGAGTGCGAGCACCGGGGGAGCAGCACCGACACGCAACTGCAGGGAGAATTTGGCACCAACTGATTTCAACCCGTCCGGATTTCAGCCCGTCGCGACTTTTGACCCGGCAATGGGCGTCAGAGCGCCCAGCGCGCTAGGTTTACGGTATGAGCGAACAGCAAGTCAATGCAGGCCGTGTCGCCCTGGTCACTGGCGGATCCCGAGGAATCGGCGCTGCCATCGCCGCTGCACTGGCCCAGGCAGGCTACCGAGTTGCCGCCACCAGCCGATCTGGGAAGGCCCCCGACGGTGTGCTTCCGGTGGTGTGTGATGTCACCGACTCCGAATCCGTGGACCACGCCTTCACCACCGTTGAGGAGCAGCTCGGACCGGTTGAGGTGCTCGTCGCCAACGCCGGGGTCACCCGCGATGGGCTGCTGGCACGCATGAAGGAGGACGACTTCACCTCGGTCGTCGACACGAATCTCACCGGCACCTACCGGGTCGTGCGCCGAGCTGCCCGTGGCATGACACGAGCCAGGTTCGGCCGAATCGTCGCAATCTCCTCGGTGGTGGGGCTGCTGGGTTCCGCCGGGCAGGTGAACTACGCCGCCTCCAAGTCCGCAATGATCGGTCTGGCCCGTTCGGTGGCCCGGGAACTGGGGTCACGTGGCGTCACCGCGAACCTCGTCGCTCCCGGATTCATCAACACCGACATGACCGCCGGGCTGCCGGAGAAGACCGTCGCGAGCTATCTCGAACGCATCCCCGCCAAGCGGCTGGGTGAGGTGGACGACGTCGTCGCCGCTGTGAAGTTCCTCGTCAGCGACGAGGCCGGCTACATCAACGGAACCGTGCTGCCCGTCGACGGTGGCCTGGTCATGGGGCACTGACCCAGCTCAACCAACGGGACGCGTGACCCCACCAGTCACGACCAAGGCCGACAATTCACGATCACAATTCTCTGAAAGGAATGTTCATGGGACTCCTTGACGGACGCACCATCCTCGTCACCGGTGTGACGATGCCCACCTCGATTGCGTTTCGCGCCGCCCAGCTCGCCCAGCAGGAGGGTGCCCGGGTCATCGTCTCCAATCTGGAGCGGGCCATCGGCGCCACCCGACGGGCCGTGCGCCGACTCGACGTCGAACCAGACGTCATCGAGCTCGACGTCACCGATGCCGATCAGCTGGCGGCCCTGCCGTCGGTGCTCAACGATCTTGGTGTGGACAAGCTCGATGGTGTCGTCCATGCCATCGCCTTCGCCAACCCGGAACGTGCCCTGGGTGGTGCCTTCCTGAGCACCGAGTGGGACGACGTCGATGTCGCGCTGCACACCTCGACCTACTCCTACGTGGCGCTGGCTCGCGCCCTGGCACCGATGCTGACGCAGGACGCCTCGATCGTCGGACTCACCTTCGACGCCACCGTCAGCTGGCCGTTCTACGACTGGATGGGGGTGGCCAAGGCAGGTCTGGAGTCGGCCAACCGCTACCTCGCCCGATACCTCGGCAAGGATGGCATTCGCTGCAACCTCGTGGCAGCCGGCCCGCTGGACACCGTTGCCAAGAAGGCCATCCCGGGGGCCTCGCAGTTCAACGACGTCTGGTCCGAACGTGCCCCGCTGGGCTGGGACCCCAAGGACAGCACGGCCGTGGCCAGGGCGATCGTCTCCCTGCTCTCGGACTGGTTCCCCGCCACCACCGGCGAGATGATCCACGTCGACGGCGGTCTGCACTCCACCGGGGCCTGAGAAACCACCTCCCTCGGCACCGGCGAAGGTCTGCACCGCCAGGTGCACTCACGTTCCGTGCTCCTGGCCCCTGAGAACCCGGCCCCTGAGGGTCGGGGAGGGGATCAGTGTGGTGGACGGGCGGTCTTGGGCCACGCCGTTGCGGCAGTGATGGCCTGTCCTGCGGCGTGGCGCAGGTGGTACAGCGCATCCAGCCTGGTTCGCACGCCGTGGGCGGTGAGTACCTCGTGCGCCGAGTCCAACCCGGCCTGGCATGCGTGCCACACCGTCCAGGCCGTCTCCAGCACGGCCTGGTCCCCGCTGGAGTATCCGCTGCCGAGCCGGGGAGCCACGGTGTCCGGACGTTGACCGGCGCTCAGTCCCAGACCCTCCAGCAGGTCGGCCGTATGGCGCATCTGGGTGCGCAGTTCCTGCAGCGCCTCCAGGGGCGACATCGGGGGCAGTGGGGGATTGGCTTGGAGGACTCGCCAGTGGACACCGTGCCCCACCGTGGTGCCGATCCACATCGTTCCCGCCCACGCACCTTGGTGACAGATCACCGCTGCCCCGGCATCGAGAGCCTCGGAGACGATCCGTGCCGGGCCACGCAGCCCGGCATAGTTGCCGGGCGTGGGCAGCACCAGCTCCCAGACGGTCGGTGTCACGGGGTGCGTTCGTGGATTGGTTGGATCTTCCTGCGCACGTGTGTGACCGACTCCTCCGTGCTCCAGCCGTGCCAAGGCCTGGCGGATGGGCAGGGAGGCGATGGGATCATGGTCGGGCAGCGCCAACACCTCATCCGGATCGTTGACGTGGTGGGCCACCGCCCACCGATTGAGGTGTTCCTCGGCATGGGCTGCCGTCGTGGTGCCAGCCGCCAGCGCATTGAGCAGACAGGTCAGACGCAACGAAATCTCGAGCACCCCACGAGGATATGCGCGCGGCACTGGTTGAGGCAGTTCGTGGTGAGGTAGGTTCGCTGTCATGAGTGCAGTGGTGCAGCTGGCCGAAGTCACCGTGCGGCGCGGGAACAGTGTGATCCTCAACGACCTCGACTGGACCGTCAAGGACGACGAACGTTGGGTGATCGTCGGTCCCAACGGTGCTGGCAAGACGACCCTGCTGCAAATCCTCGCGGCCCAGACGTTCCCCACCACTGGCCTGGTGGGAATTCTCGACGAGATCCTCGGCGCGGTCGACGTCTTCGACTTGCGTCCCCGGATCGGTATGTGTTCCCCGGCGCTGGCACATCGCATCCCGGACGAGGAGACCGTGCACGACCTCATCGTGTCGGCTGCCTGGGCGGTACTTGGCCGCCGGGACGAGAGCTACGATCCCATGGACGAGGCCCGTGCCGATGAACTCATCGCCCGAATGGGGCTGGTCGGCAAGCAGACACGCAGTTACGGAACCCTCAGTGAGGGAGAACGCAAACGCGTGGAGATCGCTCGGGCCCTCATGACCGACCCGGAGCTGCTGCTGCTCGACGAACCCGCGGCAGGGCTGGACCTTGCCGGACGGGAACAGCTGGTCTCGGTACTCGGTGAACTGTGCACCGATCCAGCGGCTCCCGCCACCGTGCTCGTCACCCACCATCTGGAGGAGATCCCGGCTGGAATCACCCATGCCCTGGTCCTGGATGAGGGGCAGATCGTGCAGGCCGGGCCGATCGAGCAGACCCTCACCGCCGAGGTGCTCGGCGCGGCATTCGGGTTGCCGCTGGTGGTGAGCCATGATGACGGGCGATGGAGCGCTCGCGCGGTGCGGTGAGTCATGAGCCTGTTTGACGACAACGTCTGGATCGGCTGGTTGCTGGCCGCTGCTGTGCTCGGGTGCCTCGAGATGCTCACGGCTGACTTCACCCTGCTCATGCTGGCGGTTGGGGCCGCGGCTGGGGCGGCTGCCGCTGCGGTTGCCCCCGGTATGTGGGTGGTACAGGTCGTGGTGGCTGCCCTGGTCGCCGGACTGTTGCTCGCCCTGCTACGCCCCACCCTGCTGCGCAGGGTGCGTGATTCGGTGGGGTACCGCTCATCCCTGGACATCGTGGTCGGATCGACGGGATATGCCCTCGGCGAGGTCACCGACCATTCTGGGACGGTGCGCGTCAACGGAGACACGTGGACGGCACGGCTCGTGGATGCCGCCGGCCCGGTCGAGGACGGGGATCGTGTCGAGGTGTACGCGGTGGAGGGGACGACGCTGCTCGTCTATCCGAGCGATGGCCAGCTTGATCGCGCACGTGGGCGGTGACGTCCGATTCCCCCTCACCCGACGGAGGTATTGCCAGTGGCAGAATGGGCCATGCATAATTCTGGGTGGACGAGGTGACACCTGAAGGATTCACCTCACATGCTGTGCAGGGAGGAAGCGGTCGTGCCCGGAGGAACCATCGTCGCCGTTATCATTCTGGTCGTCGTCCTGGTGGCCATTTGCTCGACCATCAAGATCATCAGTCAACAACAGATCGGGCTGGTGGAACGGCTCGGAAAGTACCATCGTCGTCTCAATCCCGGACCACACCTCATGCTCCCCTTCATCGACCGCGTCAGGTACACCCTTGACATGCGCGAGCAGGTGGTCCCGTTTCCGCCGCAGGGCGTCATCACCGAGGACAACCTCATGGTCAACATCGACTCGGTGATCTACTTCCAGATCGTCGACCCGGAGCGCGCAGCCTACGAGGCCCAGTCGTACAAGACGGCCATCGAACAGCTGACGATGACCACCTTGCGCAACATCATCGGCGGTATGGACATGGAGGCCGCTCTCACCAGCCGTGAGGAGATCAACCAGAAGCTGCGTCTCGTCCTGGACGAGGCAACCGGCAAGTGGGGCATCAAGGTCAATCGCGTTGAACTGCGTGCCATCGAGCCGCCGCCCACCATTCGCGACGCCATGGAGAAGGGCGCCCGCGCCGAACGCGACAAGCGGGCCTCGATCCTGTTGGCCGAGGGGCAGCGGCAGTCGCAGATCCTTGCTGCCGGCGGTGACCGGGAGTCGGCCATCCTGCGTGCCCAGGGTGAGCGAGAGGCGGCCGTCCTGCAGGCCCAGGCAGATCGTCAGGCCCAGATGCTGCGTGCCGAGGGCGAGGCCCAGGCCATCACGACCGTGTTCAACGCCATTCATGCCGGGCAGCCGGATCAAGGACTGCTGGCCTACCAGTACATGCAGATGTTGCCAGACTTGGCTCACGGCGACTCCAACAAGGTGTGGGTCGTACCATCCGAGCTCACCGATGCCCTGCGCGGGCTGGGCTCGATGGTTGGCCACGGTGAGTCGGAGGAGACGGGGTCGTACCGCCCTGCTGATCCGACGCATTTCCAGCCCCCGGAGAAGATCGATGTCTTTTCCGAGATCGAGGCCCAGAAGGCCGACGAGAAGAAGTCGTCCGACGCCACCGTGCAGAAGGCCATTGACGAGGCAGCCAAACTGGAGTCGCCCGGGAATCGTCCCCGCATGACTCGACGTGCTCAACCGCAGCAGGTCGGCCCCGGCAGTGATCGGCAGACCAGCAACACGCAGCTGACCACGACTCCCGATGAGGGGTTGCCATCTGCTCGCGGTGACGACGTCGCCTCCGCCCACGGCAACTCTGATTCCGACGACACCAATCATCCTGCTCATGATGACGAATCCGATGAACCTCGGCAGCAGCCCCGGAGCTAGGAGGGTGACGACCCGGAGCAGGGATGAGACGTCGGGGCGTTCCCGGGGGACGTGTCTCCCCGGAAGCCCTGGTCACAGCTTGCGAACATGCGGCACGCCGGGCAACGGTGTGACAACTGTGGATCCCCACCGATCGGCGGCTGTCCGTTCGACAGCCCGATCGCCCCGTGCAGCAATGAACCCGTCAGTCCCGTGCAGTGACGAATCGCGTCAGCTCTGTGCGCTGACTGCTGCGGCCAAGGACGTCGGGCGCGGTGGCCAAGGATCACGCCACATGGTTCTGGGCAGCCTCCCACCGGCGTGCGTATCGGCCGGCAAGACTGCCACAGGCGATGAGCTGAGCCATGTGGAAGATCATGAGCGGCAGGACGATGAGACCGACCGGTTGTCCTGCGAACAGCACGGTGGCCATCGGCAGACCGGTCGCCAAGGACTTCTTGGTGCCGCAGAACTGTACGGCGATCCGATCCTCGCGAGTGAATCCCAGCCAGCCCGGCACCGCCCAGGTGAACCACAGCATGAACCCGAGAACCGCCAGGCACACGACGATCACCGCCACCAACGACCGTGTGGTCACCAGCGACCACATGTGTTCACGCATTCCCTCCGAGAATGCCGAGTACACGACAACGATGATGACGCCCTGGTCCACGAACTTCAGCGGCTTCTTGTGCTCCGTGACGAAGTCGGCCGTCCACCGGCGGGACAGCTGACCCAGGACGAAGGGAAGCAGCAGCTGGATGGCGACGTCGAGCAGGGACGAGGCCTGGATCTGCAGTCCGCCACTGGTCGACATGAGCAGCATCGCCAGGATCGGTGTGATGAATGTGCCCAGCAGGTTGGACGTCGTGGCGGCGACGATGGCTCCGGCGATGTTGCCGTGGGCGATCGAGGTGAAGTTGATTGACGACTGCACCGTGGAGGGCACCAGACACAGCCACATGACGCCGGTGTAGAGGGCCGGGGTCAGCGCCCAGGGTACGAGGACCCTCAGCGCCAGACCGATGAGGGGAAAGGCGATGAAGGTGAATCCCATGATGAGCCCGTGCATCCGCCAGTTCTTCAGGCCCTCGAGGGTTTCGGAGGGGTGCAGGCGTGCGCCGTAGAGGAAGAACAGTGCGAAGACCAGAACCTTCACCGCCCAGTCGAGGACCGGGACCATGAATCCCCGTGCCGGTAACAGGCAGGCGATGACGGCCGTCACCACGATTGCGGTGACGAATCCGTCGATGGGCAGATGGCGCTTGGTGCTCATGGCCGCCACTTTATGGCAGGGCGATGAGTGATTTCTGCGCTGGAGACCATCCGGGCCATGTGTGGTGCCCCAGGTGTGGGTAGGTTGTCTGCGTGGCTTGCTTCATTGAGATCAACGATTCATCCGACGAGCGACTGGCCGACTACGTCCAATTGCGCGACGTCAACCTGCGGCGCAGCCTGGAGGCCGAGCATGGACTGTTCATCGCCGAGGGGGCCAAGATCATCCGACGGGCGGTGGAGGCCGGTTACCAGCCACGATCGTTCCTGCTCGCACCGCGCTGGATTGACGGGTTGCGCGACATCCTAGACGCCGTCGACGTGCCGGTCTACGTGGTGAGCGAGGCCCTGGCCGAGCAGATCACCGGATTCCACGTCCATCGTGGGGCCCTGGCATCGATGCGGCGGGAGACTCGCTGGCAGATGGCGGACCTGATGGACGCCGACCGGCTCGTCGTGTGTGAGGACATCGTCGATCACACCAACGTCGGGGCCATCATTCGGTGCGCGGCCGGTTTGGGTTGGGACGGTGTGCTGCTGGCCCCTCGAGCTGCCGACCCGCTGTACCGGCGTGCCGTCAAGACGTCGATGGGGACGGTCTTCTCGCTGCCGTGGGCTCGTATGGAGGACTGGAGGGGTGGGCTTGACGAGCTCAAGGAGCGCGGATTCACGGTGGTTGCCATGGCCCTGTCGGACGATGCCGTCCCCCTGCCGCAATTCGTCCGCCAGCAGGCTCGCGAACCACACCGGATCGCGCTGCTCATGGGCACCGAGGGGTCGGGGCTGTCCTCGCGGTGGATCGACCAGGCCGACGTCGTCGTCACCATCCCGATGGCACGTCAGGTCGACTCCCTCAACGTCGCAGCCGCCGCTGCCGTGGCCTGTTACGCGATGGGTCCGGGGGAGTGACCCTGCCGTCTGGGGGGCGAATTCTTTGCCACTTCGCGGCGTCGGAGCCAGCGAGGGTGGGGCGCCAGGAAGAGTGGGGGGCAGCGCGCCGTGGCATCAACCCTTGGGGTGGATCGGCCAGTCGTCGGGGTAGAGGTGGGCTCGTCCCTCGTGCTGCTCGTCAAGCTTGCGACGCGAACGCTTGGAGAGGCGATCCCCGAAGACGATGCCATTGCAGTGATCGGTCTCGTGCTGCAGACACCGCGCGAAGAATCCGGTGCCGGTGACCGTGAGCGGATTGCCCCACGGATCCTGCCCCTCACAGGTGGCATGGTTGGGACGTGCCAACGGGCTGAAACCGCCGGGCCACGACAGGCATCCCTCCTCGGAGGAGACGAGGCGACGATCCCTGCCCTCGGGCAGCGTGACGACGGGGTTGCAGACGGCTCCGTGATGCATGACATTGTCGTCGTCGGGGCAGACGTACACGAACAGCGCAATTCCCAGGCCAACCTGGGTGGCTGCGAGCCCCACACCGTCGGCAGCATCCATCGTGGTGAACATGTCACGGATGAGGTCGTGCAGGTCGGTGTCGAAGTCGGTGACCGGTTCGGTCCGGGCATGCAGGACGGGCTCGCCCCACCTCGTCACCCGGCGCAGGGAACCACCGGTGAACAGATCTTCCCAACGGGGATCGTCAGTCGGGGTGTGCTTCTTCATGAAAACTCCTGCAGGTCGTCGGCCAGTTGGTCATGACGTGAGCCCCGGTGCTGACGGGTGTGGTGCCGTCCCCTGGGGCCATGCGAACTCATCGACTCATTGTGCCACCTTCGCCTCGCTGCGTCGTTCGTGGTTCCACGTCGAAGCATGGCGGCCCCATGCATGACGGCCCCATGATCGTGGGGTCTCCCACCGTGCGTGGCCCACGCAGGAGCTGGTTCGTTCCAGCACGCGGGTGAATGGCTCTTCTGCAAATGGCATGGCTCACTTAGGGGTGGGTTCGCTGGAGGCAATTCGGTTGGAGGCATCGGCCTCCGAGTGTGGCCCACGCAGGGGAGGTTCGCTGTTCGGGCGGCAGGGAGATTCCCACCGATGGTTTCCCCTTGTGAATTACCGAATTGGCCGGTCGAGTCCACGGTGTGCGGCCGGTCCCGCCTCACCCCAGCGTTGGACCGATGAGGACCCTGCTCGCTCCCGGAAGATCGAGCCGCAGTCGTTGCCTCCACCCCTCGCTGGATCTGTGCAGGCACAGCACAGCTCCGTCAGCCTGTTCGGCAACCCACAGCTGGTCTCCGTCGCTGGTGACGTCACGTGGTTGGACACCGCCCAGCGGGAACTCGTCGATGAGTTTGTGATGACCCAGTGGCCCGGAGAGCACGCCACACGTTCCGACGCCTCGATTGGCCACCAACAGCTGGCCATCGGGACCCGGAACGACTGCCGAGGGCACGGCAGTCGCATCTGACGAACTCGGCGTCTGATCCACCAGACGCCAGCCCCGTGACCAGGCGTCCTCACTGGCTCGTCTGGACCAGCTCTGCACCGAGGCCGACAATTCACCGGAGACCGTGAGGATCTGTTTGGAACGATCCCGGGTGAGCAGGGCGTGACGTGGCCCCAGGCCAGCGGGAGCAGCAAGTTCACCGATCTGTTCCAGTCCCAGACCCGACAGCCTGAGGAACCGCACCGCGTCGGCCCCCAGATCGGTGACGGCAAAATGCGTGCGATCCAGCCACAGGATGTGGTGCGGATGTGCCGAGTCCTGTCGTCCTGCAACCGGCCCTTCTCCCTCGACATGGGTACGGGCGATGATCTGAGGATCGGCTCCCCACTGGTCGACCTGCACCACGCTGACCTCACCGGACTCGTAGTGGGCCACGGCCAGGAGCCGCCCGGTGGGATCGATGGCACAGTGACACGGTTGCCCACCGCCAAGATCGCACTCGCTGACGATTCTCAGGCCGGGGCTCATCACCCAGAGGTGGTGGTCGTGCTCTCCTAGCACCGCCAGATGGTTGCCCATCGGACTCACCCAGCTGGCATCGCCCAACTCGACCCAGCCGGTCTGTTGCGCGGTTGGTGTGGCGGCAGGATCGTCCCCCTCGTTCGTGACGAGCCAGGTGGTCAGGCCACCTGGTGTCGTTGCTCCAGATTCTTCTGGGGCGCGGGTGTTGGCAGAACTGGCGAGTACCGGAGTGGTCGACATGGGTAGAGCTTAGGGGATTCGTCGTGGCTGCTCGATCGATTCTGGTGGACGTGTCACAGTGGAGGCGATGACCAACCAACATGATGTCGGTGACCTGCCGTCCGCCCTGCGCGTGCCGGTGGACGACTTCTGCGCCGACATGGAGCTTGCCCGGCGATCCGACAACACCATTCGTGCCTACCGACGCGACCTCACCTCGTTGATGACATGTGCTCATGACCACGGGGTGGACGCCCTGCCGGACATCGCCGTCACCGATGTGCGAACCTGGTTGGCCAGTCTGCATGACGACGGAAAATCCCCAGCGACGATCCAACGTCACTGGGCAGCTGCGCGCAGCTTCTTCCGCTGGGCCAGGACGCATGGGTTCATCGAGACCGATCCTTCCGCCGGAGTGCGCTCCGCCAAGGTCCCCAAGCGGCTGCCGCAGGTGCTCGGTGCCGAGCAGGCTGCTCGCATCATGGACCAGGCCGTCGCAGCTGCTCAGGACGACGAATCCCCCCGAGGTTGTCGCGATGCCGCCATACTCGAGGTGCTCTACGGCAGCGGCATTCGAGTCTCCGAGCTGTGTGGGTTGGATCTTGCCGATCTGGATCGTGGCCGTGCGACGGTGTGGGTGCTTGGCAAGGGCAACAAGCAGCGCACGGTCCCACTGGGTGATCCGGCATGGCAGGCCCTGGATCGGTGGCTGGCACGACGAGGGGAGTGGGTCACTGCGGCCTCGGGTCAGGCCGTCATACTGGGGGTACGTGGTGGACGGATCGATCCTCGGGTGGTGCGCCGCGTCGTCCACACCCACCTCCGTCTCGATGAGGACGCCCCGGACCTTGGCCCGCATGGTCTGCGACATGCCATGGCGACCCATCTGCTCGAAGGCGGTGCGGATCTTCGATCGGTGCAGGAGATGCTTGGTCACGAATCGTTGGCGACCACGCAGATCTACACCCATGTGTCCAATGAACGCCTGCAGACCGCCTTTCACCTGGCTCATCCGCGTGCCTGACCGTGGCGACCGGGACGCACGGCCGGAGTCCCCGGCTCGTTCGCGTCCTGATGACGACGTGGCCCGGTGTGGCCATGACCTGCTCCCATCCGTGCCTCACTCAGCGCGTTGCTAGGTAGGGCAGCGGATCGACGAGGTGGCCGTCTCGCTCCAGTCCCAGGTGCAGGTGGCACCCGGTCGAAAATCCGGTGGAGCCGACGCGTCCCAGCACCTGGCCACGCAGCACGACCGATCCCTGGCCCACCCCGATGCTCTCCAGATGGTTGTACGTGGTGCGCAGATGGGTCGATCCCACCGTGCCGTGATCGACGATGACGCGGTTTCCCCAGGCCCGAGTGCTGCCCACCCACACCACTCGTCCGGTGTACGCCGCATGTACCGGCGTGCCACATCCGGAAGCCAGATCCACGCCGTCGTGCAATTTGCGTACATGGGTGACCGGATGCACCCGATACCCGAACGGCGAGGACACCGGACCGGGCACCGGCCGCAACAGTGCCGAGGCCCCGCCCATCCCCGCGGCCGAGGGAAGACTCGCCGGATCGAACACTTCACTCGGAGCTGGGTCCGGATCGGGCTTGCTCCCCGTTGGCAGGAGCCGAACCGGTACCTGCCCGATCAGGGACAATGGGTTCTCGTAGACCCCGTCCTTCTTCAGCCCCCAGTGCAGGCACGACGTCTGGCAGTGGGTGTTGGGCAGCACATGTCCGATCACCTGGCCGGCATGTACGACGTCTCCCACCTGTACCGACGGCTCCACCGGCATGTGCGTGAGGCGCCGCCCGTCGGGCATGAGGATGACGACGACACGGTTGGTCGCCACCTGACCGGCGACCACGACGACACCGGCCACCGCGGAGCGTACTGGTGCACCTGCCGGGGCCTGTAGGTCCACACCACGATGCCCGGACAACCACGGCTGGTCGGGTGGGTCGAATCCCCTGACCACCGCTCCGGGAACTGGGGGCTGTGCATGCACGGGCGTCGGGTGCGCCCCCACGGCCAGCGCCGTCGTCGCCATCGGTTTCATGAGCAGTACGGCGCACACGATCGTCACCAACCACCCAGTGACCAAGGCACGAGGATGCGACAAACGGGATGATGTCGAGGACGACGTCGGGCGCTCCGGCATCGATCTGGGCCTGCCGCGGCATGACCCTGTCCGGGACGTCGGGGCTGGGTCGGCCGGCACGACACAGGTGTGGGCGGGGCAGGGGGACTTGGCGCGCGACGGTGGCATGTCACGGCAACGGCGACGGCATGATCTGGGCAGTGTCAGGGTTCTCACGATGAGAATCATTGAGAGCCGGGCCGTCATCCGGCAGTTTTTCCGACGCCTGTGGACAACGCCGTCACCGTGTGACACCTGCCTGTGGACAGCATGACCGGCAGCGAGATCTCAGGAGTCTGGTTTGTCGGGGACGGCAGGTCGGTCCTCGAATGGAGTCTGGTGGGGCTCATGACGTAGACTGCTGGTGCAGTCTGGGGTCATCTTGGACTGACTTCGCATGCGTCTGTCCCGTGAAGGGGCCTGTCGCCTTGGTCTCGTCCACGGACGAGCGGTGTCAGGCAGGCGCGTCAGGCGATGACGCATCGGGCGTCATCGGTCAACCGTTTGGTGCCACCTTTCGGGTGCACCCTGATCATGGAAGGACACGGTCATGGCCGTCGTCACCACTCGTCAACTGCTCGAGAGCGGAGTTCACTTCGGGCACCAGACCCGTCGCTGGAACCCGAAGATGAAGCGTTTCATCTTCACCGAGCGCAATGGCATCTACATCATCGACCTGCACCAGTCGCTGACCTACATCGACAAGGCCTACGCCTTCGTCAAGGAGACCGTGGCCAAGGGTGGTCAGATCCTCTTCGTCGGCACGAAGAAGCAGGCCCAGGAGTCCATCGCCGAGCAGGCGAGCCGGGTTGGTATGCCCTACGTCAACCAGCGTTGGCTCGGTGGCATGCTCACCAACTTCCAGACCATCTCCAAGCGCATCGCCCGCCTCAAGGAGCTCGAGGCCATGGACTTCGACAAGTCCGGCGGCACCGGCCTGACCAAGAAAGAGCTGCTCATGCTCTCTCGCGAGAAGGACAAGCTGGCCAAGGACCTCGGCGGTATCCGTGACATGGGCAAGCTTCCCCAGGCCGTCTGGATCGTCGACACCAAGAAGGAGCACCTCGCCATCGACGAGGCCCGCAAGCTGCGCATCCCGGTGGTCGCCATCCTCGACACCAACTGCGACCCCGACGAGGTCGATCACCCCATCCCCGGCAACGACGACGCCATCCGCTCCGTCTCGCTGCTGACCCGCATCATCGCCGACGCCGCTGCCGAGGGCCTCATGGCTCGTTCCCAGGGCAAGTCCGGTGAGGAGTCCGCCCAGGCCGAGCCCATGCCTGACTGGGAGCGTGAACTCCTGGAGGGCAAGGACAAGCCTGCCGCCCAGGCCGAAGCCCCCAAGGCCGAGGTTGCGAAGGAGACCAAGGCCCCCAAGGAGGAGTCCGCCGAGTCCGCCGAGAAGTCCAACTGAGGTACAAGCACCACCGAGAGGATGACATCCATGGCCATCAAGGCTGCTGATGTGAAGAAGCTGCGCGACGCCACCGGCGCGGGCATGATGGACGCCAAGAAGGCTCTCACCGAGGCTGACGGTGATTTCGACAAGGCCGTTGACCTGCTGCGTGTCGCTGGCCAGGCCAAGGCAGCCAAGCGCTCCGACCGTGAGGCCGCCAACGGGCTGGTCGTCGGCACCGGCAATGCCCTGGTCCAGATTGGTTCGGAGACCGACTTCGTCGCCAAGAACGCCGACTTCGTCGCCACCGCCGACAAGATCGCCAAGGCCGTTGACGTCGCCAAGGCCGATTCCAAGGATGCTGCCGCCCAGGTGCAGCTCGACGACGGCAAGACCGTTGCCCAGACCCTTGAGGACCTGGCCGGCACCATCGGCGAGAAGATCGAGCTGGCCGACGCCGCCTACTTCGAGGGCAACACCCACATCTACCTGCACCGCCGCTCCCAGGACCTGCCGCCTCAGGTGGGTGTCATGGTGGAGTACACCGGTGAGGACACCGAGGCCGTTCACGGCGTCTGCCTGCAGATTGCCGCGATGAACCCGCGGTGGGTCAACCGTGACGAGGTGCCCGCTGACGTCGTCGATCACGAGCGCACCGTCGCCGCCGACATGGCTCGCGAGGAGGGCAAGCCCGAGAAGATCATCGACCGCATCGTCGAGGGTCGTCTGGGCGGCTTCTACAAGGAGAACTGCCTGCTCGAGCAGCCGGCCGTCTCCGACGACAAGAAGTCCGTCGGCGACCTGCTCAAGGCTGCTGGTGTCACCGTGAAGCGTTTCGTGCGCCTGTCCGCTGGCGAGTGAGTCACATCTCACGGTTTCTGCAGGGTCCTGCCACCTCGGTGGCGGGGCCCTGTTGTTCGTGTGCGGGCATCTGATCTGCGATGTCCTCTGCACGCCGTGCCGCCAAGTCGCCCGCTCCCACGTGTCGCGATAGGCTTTGGGTGACGCACCAGCGACCTAGGAGAGACATGTCAACCCCTTATCATCGTGTTCTGCTGAAACTTTCCGGCGAGGTTTTCGGCGGTGGAGGGGTCGGTGTTGATCCGCATGTCGTCGACACCAAGGCCAGGGAGATCGCCGAGGTGGTCGCCGGGGGCACTCAGGTGTCCATCGTCGTTGGCGGGGGCAATTTCTTCCGTGGTGCCGAACTGCAGCAGAGCGGCATGGATCGAGATCGTGCCGACTACATGGGCATGCTCGGCACCGTCATGAACTGCCTTGCCCTGCAGGACTTCCTGGAGAAGACCGGCACCCCAACTCGTGTGCAGACCGCCATCCACATGGCTCAGGTGGCCGAACCCTACATCCCGCGTCGCGCCGAGCGTCACATGGAGAAGGGGCGAGTCGTCATCTTCGGTGCTGGCTCCGGTATGCCGTACTTCTCCACCGACACGGTGGCCGCTCAGCGTGCCCTGGAGATTGGCGCCGATGCACTCCTCATGGGCAAGCAGGGGGTGGACGGCGTCTACGACCGTGACCCTGCCAAGGACTCGTCCGCCACGAAGTTCGACGACCTCACCTATGACGAGTTCCTGGCTCGTGACCTCAAGGTTGCCGACGCCACCGCCGTCGCCATGGCGCGGGACAACGACTTGCGCATGATCTTCTTCAATCTTGAGACCCCGGGCAACATCGGCCGGGTCGTCAATGGAGAACCCATTGGGACGACGGTCCACTGAGACCCGCACCCTCACTCACGACCTACGGAAGGACCTCACCATGACTGACGACGCAATCAAGGAAGCTGGCCGCAAGATGGAGGCCAGCGTGGACCACACTCGCGAGGAGTTCGCGACCATTCGAACCGGTCGTGCCAATCCCAAGATGTTCGACACGCTGATGGTCGAGTACTACGGCACCCCCACCCCGCTGCAGCAGCTGGCCACCTTCCAGGTGCCCGAGGCTCGCACCATCCTCATCGCCCCGTTCGACAAGGGCTGCATCAACGAGGTCGAGAAGGCCGTGCGCGACTCCGACCTGGGGGTCAATCCGTCCAGTGACGGCAATGTGGTGCGCTGCGTGCTGCCACAGCTGACGGAGGAGCGTCGTAAGGAGTACACCAAGATGGCCAAGGCCAAGGCTGAGGAAGGCCGAATCGCCGTCCGCGCCATCCGTCGCTCCACCAACGACCTCTTCAAGAAGCAGGAGAAGGAGAAGGAGATCTCCGAGGACGACCTGGCTCGGCTGGAGAAGGAACTCGATCAGGTGACCAAGCGTCACGTCGAGCAGATCGACTCCCTGCTCAAGGTCAAGGAGCAGGAACTGCTCGAAATCTGACGGGGTTGCCAGTGAGCGAGAAGAAGTCCTCAACCGGCCGGAGTGGCTCGGAGCAGCAGAAACCGTCAGCGGGTCGCGCCGGTCGCGATCTGCCAGCGGCGATCGTCTCCGGTGTCATCCTGGCCGGAGCCGTCATCGCCACGGTGGGATGGTGGCACTGGGGATTCGTCTTCCTGCTCGCAGCTGTCCTGTGTGCCGCGACGGTCGAGCTGCACCGGGCCATGAACCGTATCGGCATGACGTCGGCCGTCGTGCCGATCTGCATCGGGGTGGTCGTCATGGTGATCGGCGCCTATGCCGCGTCGATCCGGACGGTGCCGATCCCCCCCAACACCTTTCTCATTGCTGCACTGGGGCTGACGACGGGGTTGGCCATGCTGTGGCGACTGCCGCGCGGGGCACGGGGATTCGTCGGTGACGTCGCCGCCAGTCTGTTGACGGTCGCCTACGTCCCGCTGCTGGGCAGCTTCATTCCGCTCATGATGGGCGACGATCAAGGGCCTCGACGCATCATCACGTGGATGCTGTGCATCGTCGGCTCCGACACCGGCGGGTATGCCGTCGGGGTGCTGCTCGGACGTCACCCCATGGCCCCCAGGATCAGCCCGAAGAAGAGTTGGGAGGGGTTCATCGGATCAGTGGTCACAGCAGCCCTGGTGGGGATCGGACTCACGGTGTGGTTGCTGCACGGCCACTGGTGGATCGGGCTCGTCCTTGGCGTGCTGCTGGCGGTGTTCGGCACCGCTGGCGATCTCGTCGAGTCCATGGTCAAACGCGACGTGGGCCTCAAGGACATGTCGAATTTCATCCCCGGTCACGGGGGAGTGATGGACCGGCTCGACTCTCTGCTGTTCTCCGCCCCGGTGGGCTGGCTCGTCATGACACTGTGCCTGTGACGCCGGCTGGTTTCAGCGTGCTCGACCACGGTTGGGGACGAGAACGCTGAGGATCTCATGAATGGGGATGGTGGTCGCGTCGGACTTGGTGAGGGTGGTCGTGCCGCTCTTGCCCAGCACGCTCCAGGTGATGGTCCAGGGCGTCGTGGCGGTGACGGTGTAGCTGTGGCCGCCCTTGGGGAGCGTGGCGTAGCGGTAGCCACAGGTCGGTGAATCGGCGTCGGGATCAACGTGCGGATTCCAAGGTGTGGTCCTGGTGCAGGTCACCGTGTGGCCGTCACCCATGGCGAAGGAGATGGGACGCCGGGTGGCGGTGAGACGGACCGGATATCCCTCGACGGTCATGGTGCGAGTCATGGTGGTGGCATTGTCACGGGTGCGTAGCCACAAGGGCTGTCCGATGGCCAGGGTGTGCCACTTGTTGAGGTTCGGGCTGGGCTCGACGATGGGCGTGGGCTCGGGAAGGTTGAGCCCCAACACGGCTCGACGAGCCAGCAGCTCAGGATCTGGGGCCGGCGCGACGGCAGCAGGCTTCCCCGGTTTCGATGGTTTTGCCGTGGCGGGGTCGCCGACGATGCAACTGTGCACGGCTTTGTCGCGAGCGTCGGCTTGGCTGTGGTTGGGGGCACCATCAATGGTGTCGGTGAGCATCCGGGCAATCTCCTTGCATTTGGCAATGCGTTCGCGTTCCCGACGTGCGACCTCGGCAGATTCCTTGGCTGTCGAGTGGCCATTGATCGTGGTGTGGGCGTGGGGACTCTTGGCACCGGAACCACGGTTTCTGGTACCCGAACCACCTGGGCGAGTTCGGGTGACATCCACAGTGATTTTCGCGTCGGCATCAGGGGCGTTGGTACTGATTCTATGATCGATTCCGATCTCATCACCAGCTTGTTGTAAAGGGGTGACGTTCAGAAGTATTACGCCACCTGTGACGATGATTGCTTTCAGTGACATTGCTTGACCTCCCCTCCAGTCCACTTGACCTGTCTGGCTTTGCCATCCGGACCGTACTGATATGTGCTGCGATGCAGAACAAGATCCCCATGACTGTAAATACCGTCGCCCCAGCGATTGCGCAACGATCTCCAATCTTCGCATGTTTCTAGTGTGGTACCAGCAGGATGATCCTTAGGTGTAGTAACCTGATGAATAGAAATAATTTTGTAGGTTCCTGACTGCCAGCGAACCTTTCCTTTATTTAATTGTTCAAGAGTTTCTATATAGCTATCTAAAGAACTTCCACTTGAATAATTCGAGAGCTTCGATTTCTCAGGATTTTTTGGATCGAAGGTACCATTCTTATGTATTTGATAGAATTCTTCTGTAAGGGTGTTGAATGTCTTGACGGCCTCGTCATAGGGCACGGGCGACCCTTCGGCATGACTGAGATCCAGGCTTGGCCGATGGCTGGGAGTCGGAGGGGGAGCAGGGCTGTCTGTGTTGTAGCCGCAGGCAGTGCAGGCAACCAGCACTGTGGCAAGTGCTGCGGTGACAGCAGTGGCATGTCGAAGTGTCATGGGTCCTCACCTGAGAAAATGGGGATGTGAATGAGGTCTGTGTGGACACTTCTGTCATATGCGGGCCACTCATCGCGGTGACAGGGTTGATCGTCACATTTCATCTGTGAGTGGACAGGAATTCATCCACGTGTCACCAGGTGGTCAGGCAGCCAGATTCTTGGATGGAGCGGGGGACACCCAGTTGCCACAACGGCACAACGAGACATGGGAAAGATGTTGCTGGTCTCAGGAGGTACGGCGTCAGAAGGTCGCCATCGAAATGATCGATTCGTGTCCTGGGTATGAGTCTGACGAGGACCCATGGGGTCCAGTCGTGGCCTACTCCTGCTGGGCCTTGGCCGTGCATTTTCCGCACGTCCCGTACAGCTCGATGTCGTGGCCGGTGAGGGTGAATCCATGATCGGTGGCGATGTTACGAGCCCACTGCTCGATGGTGGAGTCAGCCTCGATTTCCACGGCCGTCCCGCACTGGCTGCACACCAGGTGATGATGGTGGGTGGGGGAGCAGCGACGGTACGTCATCTCACCCTCGGGGGTGCGGATGGCGTCGAGCTCGCCGTCGTCGGCCATGGCCTGCAGATTGCGGTAGACGGTGGCCAGGCCGACGGAGACGTCCCCGTCGCGCAGTGCGTCGAACACCTGCTGGGCAGTCATGAATGACGACTCATCCTGGAACACGGCACTGATGGCCAGCCGCTGTTTGGTGGTGCGACGTCCAGTGTGAGGTGTGGCCACGATTCGTCCTTCCATGAGGTTTGATCGACATGACCTTGTCAAGGATACTCGGTCGCTGCCGCCTTGCTCCGCCAAACATACCTCGTATGTCATTTTTGAGCTCAGGTGGTGAGTTTTTGTGTGCGGTAGGCTTTCGTCATGCTCGTCGTGCTGCGTTTCCGTGTCCCCACTGCCGCTCGCTCCGGTTTCGCCGCCGCCCTGGGGCATCTGGAGCGTCATCTGCGAAGCTGCTCCGGCCTGGAGTCGCTGCATGTCGGCACGGCGGTCGATGACGATGAGCTGCACACCGTGGTCACCACGTGGGACCTTCCCAAGTCATGGCGCAGCGCCTTCACCGGAGCAGCTGGCCGGGCTGCGTTCCTGCCGGTGATGGCCTGGCTCCTCGACGAGCCCACCGCCTACTCCGACGCCACCGATGAGTCGTTCACGCTGCCAGCGCTGTGATGACGCGACCCGCCGGTGGCGCCATCGAGGTCATTCGGGGTTGCGGGCGCGGCTCCCGACAACCCAGGCTCCACCCAGCTGGGCGATGAGGGTCAGCAGGACGATCGATCCGAACGTCTCGAGGCTGAGCGGAGCCACCTCTGCCAGCGCCGAGCCGGCTGAGGTCCCGTTGGTCGTGGCGAACTCGATCCCCAGTGCCGTGATGCTCACCGCGATGAGTACGCCGGCTGTCAGCTGGACGATGAGGGTCTCGGTACCTACGACGTTGAGCAGGCGACGCATCCCGATCCCCAACGAGTGGAGGACGTGGAACTCGCGGTGTCGTGCCATGGCTTCGCTCACGGCCATCTGGATCACGGAGACGAGGCACATGACGTAGACTGTACCAAAGATGCCCACATTGCCTTGGTAGGAGTTCGCCTTGCGTTTGGCGATGGCGTTGCTGACCCACTGCTCCTTGGACATGGTTGTCACAGTCGCGCCGGCGGAGGTCGCAACCTGCTCGGCCGCCGAGGCGTCCAAGCCGTCGAGGTACGTCGTCGTGTGGAGCTTGTCGGGTTCCTTGATGAAGCGGCCCACCTGGTCCCAGCTCATGATCGGGGTTTCGAGGAATGGGTGCGTGTACGTCGCTACGACGTGGGCCGTCAGCTTGTGTCCCTGCGCGTCCGTCACGTCCATGGTGTCACCGACGTTGTAACCCTTCGCGAGGGCCGCGACGTCGGTGCCGTGGACCTTGCTCGCGTCACCGGAGATGATCTTCAGTCCCGTCAGCTTTTCCATGGTCTTCACGTCGGCGAAGGAATAGCTGTCGTCGAGCCGGGGGAGGATCGCGAATCGTGCGACCTTCCCACCATGCCCTGACCATGCCTGGGCGGCACGATCAGTCTGGTCCAGACCGATCGCCTCGGAGACGGTCTGTGACTGGGCGGCCTCGCGAAAGTTGGCAGCCTGCACTTGTTCGTCGGGGACGTTCGCGACCATGAAGCCGCCGATCATGCCCACCGCCACGATCACCGGAGTCGCCAGACGTGCGTAACGCAGACGGTCCTTGGAGGACCGCTTGGCGGCCAGGAGCCCCGATCCCGGTGCCACGAGGCCGACGAGGTGACCCACGAGCCACGCTCCCGCCGGCACGAGCAGGGGGGCGAGCGCAATGGCCGGGATGATGGCGAGGAAGGGCAGGGCCAGCATGCCCCAGGCGCCGAGGGTCTGGGGATCCAGGAAGATGATGGCGAGGATCCCGCCCACACCGATGACCAAGCGCAGGGCGACGGACCACTTCGACATCGAGGAGACGGTGTTGTCGTGGGAATCGACGAGCTCGCGGTCAGGGATCCGTCGCAGGGCTCTGCGACCGGCCAGCCCTGCCAGCAGAGCCATGACCACCAGAAGGATGAGTAGTGGCCGGACGCTGACCCCGGTCCTCACCGACACGTTGGGCCCGAAGAACTTGATGGCCTGCAGTCCGCGCAGGAACGCCGGGGTGAGGAGCGCCCCGACGATCACCGAGGGCACGCCGGCCACGAGTGAGACGAAGAAACACTCGAGGAACATGAGCCACCCCAGGCGCCGGCGAGTCGCGCCGGCCAAGCGCATCATCGCCAACTCGCGCTGACGGTAGGAGACGACTTGGGTGACGATGGATATGAGCATGAAACCGCAGATCGTCACCGCGAGGATAGCGATGAACCACAGGATCCAGCTGACGTTGTCCAGCTGCACGGCGAGTTCGTCGGCACTGACGCCGGGAACGTTCACCCGGGAGGGGTCGGAGAAGTCGGAGGCCAGTGTCACTTCGGCGCCACCGATGAGCATCGTCAGCACGACGGTGACGATGACGCCTGCATACAGATCCCGGTGACACCGCACGAGACGAGTAGCCAGTTGCGTCGTGGCGATCATGCGTGCGCCTCCATCTGCACCAGGCGGTCCGAGATCTCTCGGGGACTTAACCCCATCGTGTCGTCAACGATGTGGCCGTCGTATAGGAAGATGACTCGCTGGGCTTGTGAGGCTACGACTGGGTCGTGGGTCACCATGACGAGGGTGGTTCCCACCTCGGGCAGTGCGACGAGATTGTCCATGACTTCGCGGCGCGACTCGGAGTCGAGGGCCCCGGTCGGTTCGTCGGCGAAGAGGACATCCCGGTGCGTCGCGATGGCTCGGGCGATCGCGACCCGCTGCTGCTGACCACCTGACATCTTGTCAGGGTAGCGGTGAGTCAACTCAGCCAGCCCGACGCGCGGGTCAGCGACTCGGTGGCGACGTCGTCAGCCATGCGGGTCCCGTCGAAGAGAGCCGGCAGCTTGACGTTCTCGATGGCCGTGAGGGCATCAATGAGGTTGTACTGCTGGAAGATGAAGCCCCACGCCTTGCGCCGGAGCGAGTCGAGTTTGGACTGGCTCATCTTCGCAAGATCCTGACCGCGATAGAGGACCTGACCGGAGCTGGGACGGATCATGCCCGACAGGCAGTTCAGCAACGTCGTCTTACCAGACCCCGATGGCCCCATGATCGCGATCGTCGTGGCCGGTGTGAAATCGAGATCGATACCCTTGAGGACCTCGGCCCCCGAGCTGAATCGATGATGCACTCCGACGAGGCTGAGGACTTGAGACGTCGACGTAATGGAAGCGGTGAATTGTTCTCTCATGGGAATGCAGGAGCTCTCTGTCGTATTCAGCCGAGGAAATAGAATGCTGTAGCTACATGATATATGTTTCTCATTGCAGCCATTCGCCATACCACGTTTGTGGCCGGCAGGGCGTCTGGGCGGGCCCCAAGACCAAGACAAACCATGGTTTGGAACAGATCGCGACAGACTCCGTCACCCTGCCCCGCGTCTGACCCGCTACAATCGCGCTCAGCGGCTCAGCCGAATTCACCTAGCCGTCATCCGGACGGCTATGCCAATGAGGACTTGGAAGAAAGGACGGCCATGGCCCCCACAAGCACCTTGGACAACGTCATCAACCTGTGCAAACGACGCGGATTCGTCTTTCCGTGTGGCGAGATCTACGGAGGCACCCGAGCAGCCTGGGACTACGGCCCCTTCGGTGTCGAGCTCAAGGAGAACATCAAGAAGCAGTGGTGGCGACACATGGTCACCACTCGTGACGACGTCGTCGGTCTGGACTCCTCGGTGATCCTTCCCAAGGACGTGTGGGTCGCCTCGGGCCACGTCGGCGTCTTCAACGACCCGCTCACCGAGTGCCTCTCCTGTCACAAACGTATGCGCGCTGACCACCTGCAGGAGGCCTACGCCGAGAAGCACGGCCTTGACGACCCCGATTCCGTCGACCTCGCAGAGATCAACTGCCCCAACTGTGGCAACAAGGGCCAGTGGACCGAGCCGCGCGACTTCAACATGATGCTCAAGACCTACCTGGGCGTCATCGAGGACGAGTCCGGACTGCACTACCTGCGCCCCGAGACCGCGCAGGGCATCTTCATCAACTTCCAGAACGTCGTCACCTCGGCACGCAAGAAGCCGCCGTTCGGCATCGCCCAGACCGGAAAGTCGTTCCGCAACGAGATCACGCCCGGCAACTTCATCTTCCGTACCCGCGAGTTCGAGCAGATGGAGATGGAGTTCTTCGTCGAACCAGGAACCGACGAGAAGTGGCACCAGTACTGGATTGACGAGCGCACCAATTGGTACACCGACCTGGGAATCAATCCCGACAACCTTCGCCACTACGAACATCCCAAGGAAAAGCTCTCCCACTATTCCAAGCGCACCGTCGACATCGAGTACAAATTCGGTTTCGCCGGTTCGGACTGGGGTGAGCTGGAGGGTATCGCCAACCGCACCGATTTCGACCTGGGCACCCACACCAAGCATTCTGGACGCGACCTGTCGTACTTCGACCAGGCGCAGAACAAGCGCTACCTGCCTTACGTCATCGAGCCGGCAGCCGGTCTCACGCGTTCCCTCATGGCGTTCATGGTCGACGCCTACACCGAGGACGAGGCCCCCAACGCCAAGGGTGGTGTTGACAAGCGCACCGTCCTCAAGCTCGATCCGCGTCTTGCCCCGGTGAAGGCCGCCGTCCTGCCGCTGAGCCGCAACTCCGACCTCTCGCCCAAGGCTCGTGACCTTGCCGCGCAGCTGCGCCAGCGGTGGAACGTCGACTTCGACGATGCCCAGGCCATCGGCAAGCGCTACCGTCGCCAGGACGAGATCGGCACACCGTTCTGCGTCACCGTGGACTTCGACACCCTTGACGACAACGCCGTGACGGTGCGGGACCGCGACACCATGGGTCAGGAGCGCATCGCACTGGACAAGGTGGAGGACTACCTCGCCGAGCGGCTTCCGCGCTTCTGAGGCAACGCCTTTCAGACATGCCCGCCCTGCCTGGCTCCACCTGGGGTCAGGCAGGGCGGCTGCCTCAGCCGAGCAGGTCGAGGCCCAGGTCCAGCACCGGCGCTGAGTGTGTCAACGCCCCCACTGCGACGAAGTCGACTCCGGTGGCAGCCACGGCCGGGGCGTCGTCCAGCCGCAACCCACCGGACGCCTCGGTGCGCACTCCGGCCGGACGGGCCAGGGCCACTGCCTGCGCCATGAGATCGGGACTCATGTTGTCCAGCAGCACCAGTTGCGCACCTGCCTCGATGGCCTCGCTCACCTGATCGAGCCGGTCACACTCCACCTCACAGTCCACCTCGGGGGCATGGCGATGCACGGCTGCCAGTGCCGCTGCCACCGATCCCGCCGCGGCGATGTGATTGTCCTTGACGAGCGCGGCGTCACCCAGTCCCATACGATGATTGACGCCCCCGCCGCAGCGCACCGCGTACTTCTGCAGCACCCGCAGCCCTGGAACGGTCTTGCGGGTGTCACGCACCTTGGTGGGGCTGCCAGCCAGAGCATCCACCCAGGCGGCGGTGGCCGTTGCCACCCCGGAGAGCTGTGAGACGAGGTTCAGCATGGTGCGCTCAGCCGTGAGCAGGGTGCGCACCGGCCCCTCAACCGTGAGGACGACGGCACCCGGCTGCACCCGCTCACCATCGGCCATCCGCATCTGGACGTGTACCTGTGTTTCGTGACTCCCCTGACTCGTGAGGCGGTGGGCGGGTGAGTACGACTGACCCGCCAGGTGGTGGGCGGATGAGTACGGCGCCATGAACTGCAGTGCGTACGCCCCGACCGGCACTCCGGCCAGCGTGCCGTGCGCTCTGCTCACCACCTGGGCGGTGGCACGTTCGTCGCCGAAGATCGCTTCGGTGGTGACGTCCGGCCCCCAGCGCAGGTCTTCGGCAAAGGTCGCCTCGATGAGGGTACGCACCTGAGCTGGGTCCAGACCGGCGTCCTTCAGGGTTGCAACGATGTCGTCGTGCGTACTGCTCGCGCTGCCCATCATGCTGCCCTCACCATGCCACTGGAGGCACACACGTCGAGATGGCGTTGCCACCGTGCGTCACGATCTGGATGGTCGGAACGACGATGGCAGCCACGGGACTCGGTACGTGCCAGGGCCGACGTCGTCGCTGCCCAGGCCACCGTGCACAGATTCGTCGTCGTGAGGGTGTCGTCGGTCAGTGACGATCCTGGTTCCAGACGGTCGAGGAAGTTGAGGACGTCGTGCATTCCTGCCTCCTTCCGTAGCACCGACATGTGGCGATCCATGAGCGCGTGCAACTCGGTGAGCTGACTGGCTGCCACCGGGGCCACCGTGCGTCGGGAAACGGCACGACGGGCGGTGAGGCGCTCCGGGACCGGATGCTCTGGGATCGCTTGATCCCTGATCCCATGACTCATGTGGTTTCGCCGCACAGCCGAAGTGTCAGGGTCCACATGGGGTGCCAGATCCTTTTGGGGATCTGCTCCCAGCACCTGTTCTGCAATGGCGCGTGCCGCGAGCTCGCCCATGACGAGTCCCTCGGTCAAGGAGTTCGAGGCAAGCCTATTGGCCCCCTGCACCCCCGTGCACGCGACCTCACCGACCGCCCACAACCCCGGCACACTGGTGCGGCCAGCCATGTCGGCCACCAGACCCCCGCAGTGGTAGTGCGCTCCTGGCCGCACCGGAATGGGTTCCGCCACCGGGTCGATGCCGCGCTCCCGGCACATCTGCAGGATCGACGGGAACATCGTCTCCCACTTGTGCGCCCCGAACGCCGTGGCATCCAGGAAGAGATGATCGGCGCCAATACGCATCATGTGCGCCCACTCGGCCGCTGAGACGACGTCGCGCGGGGCCAGATCGGCAAGCGGATGCACCCCGGTCATGACGCGCCCACCGTGGGCGTCGACGAGAAATGCCCCCTCACCACGTACCGCCTCGGAGATGAGCACCCCGCGATCATCGGGAATGCGGTGGGCTGGTGGCACGACGAGGATCGTCGGGTGGAACTGCATGAACTCGACGTCACGGGCCACTGCTCCGGCGCGCAGACCTGCTGCCAGTCCGTCGCCGGTGGACACCGTTGGATTGGTCGTGGTCGACCACAACTGCCCGATACCCCCGGTGGCCAGCACGACATGGTCGCAGGAGATCTCGACGGTCGTCCCGCCCCGGGCCACGAGCACACCACATGCCGCACCGCGGCAGTCCGTGCAGATGTCGATGAGGCGCGCATGGTCACACACGTCGAGCGCTCCTGCCCGACGGGCCAGCGCCATCTCCACCTCGTGACCGGACTGGTCGCCCCCGGCGTGCAGGATTCGCCGTGCATGGTGGCCGCCTTCCAGGTGCAGATCGATGTCGCCTGCGTCGTCGGTGTCGAAGGATGCACCATCGGCCATGAGCCGGCGCAGGGCACCGGGTGCTCGCGTCACCAAGGTGCGTACCGCCTGCTCGTCACACAGGCCGGCACCAGCGGTCAGGGTGTCTGCGACATGCAGGTCCACCGAGTCGTCCGCACGCCACACCGCCGCCAGACCACCCTGGGCCCAGTCGGTGGCCGAATCGGTGAGTTCGCCGCGTGTCACCAGCAGGGTTGGCACACCGGCGTCGGCAAGATCCAGGGCGGTGCGCATCCCGGCGGCTCCCGATCCGACGATCACGACCTGCGTGGTCAGGTGGTCCTGTACCGGAGGGCAGATGAGTTGGGTTTCACCCATGAGGTCAGTGGTCACGGCCCGATCCAATCTCGATCATGCGCTCCACGGCCCGGCGCGCCCGGCTGGCAATTGCCGGGTCCACCGTCACCTCGTCGGTTCCCTCGCGCAGGCAGGTGAGCAGCTTGTCGGGGGTGGTCAGCTTCATGAATGGGCAGATCGCATGCGGGTTCACCGGGTCGAAGGTGGTGTCGGGGTTCGCGGCGCGCAGCTGGTGCAGCATCCCGACCTCGGTGGCCACCAGCACCCGATCAGCGCTGGTGGCACGGGCGGCATCGAGCATGCCGCCGGTGGACAGGACATGGGTACGCCCCTCGGGGAGCTCGCCCTGCCCAGCCAACCACAGGGCCGATGTCGTGCATCCACACTCCGGGTGGACGAACAACTCGGCATCGTGGTCGGCGCGTACTTGGTCGACGAGGTCCGACGGTGAGATGTCGGCGTGGACGTGGCACTCGCCCATCCACACGTGGATGTTGCGGCGTCCGGTCACCCGACGCACATGGGCCCCGAGGAACTGGTCGGGGCAGAAGAGAATCTCCTGATCGGGGGAGATGGAGTTGACGACGTCGACCGCATTGGAACTCGTGCAGCACACATCGGTCTCCGCCTTGACGGCAGCCGTGGTGTTGACGTAGCTCACCACGACCGCACCGGGGTGCTCGGCCTTCCACGCTCGCAGCTGGTCGGCGGTGATGCAGTCGGCCAGGGAGCAACCGGCGGAGGCGTCCGGAATGAGCACCCGCTTGTCGGGGGAGAGCAACTTGGCGGTCTCGGCCATGAAGTGCACCCCGGCGAAGACAATCGTCGAGGCGTCCGACGTGGCGGCGATCCGGGACAGCGCCAGGGAATCGCCGACGTGGTCGGCGACGTCCTGGATCTGGGGATCCTGATAGTTGTGGGCAAGGATGACGGCATCCTGCCGGTCTGCCTCCCTGCGCACCTGTTGCGCCCAGGACGTCAACGTCGTCGTGGTCACGGAACTTCTCCTTCCGACGGTTATTGACCGGGAGTCTATAACTTTTTCGACGAGGAGACGAAAACTGTCGTCGGATAGGCTCTACCCATGAGGAACAGGCCCTACCGTGACCATCGTGGCGTCGCCAAGTACCGTCATGAGGTGCTGGCTGCCATCCTGCGCGTCAACGAGCGGCTCGAGGTGCTCGCCACCCCCCGCTCCCGGGACCCCTTCGTGAGGCAGTGGGCGCTGATCGGCGGACCGGTGGAGGTCGACGAGACGATGGAGCAGGCGATCGCTCGGCACATGACCGGTCAACTGGGCGGGGCTCGGCCGGTGCACGTGGAGCAGGTGAGCACCGTCTCCGACCCGGCACGCGACCCGTTCGAGCGCACCATCGCCACCGCATATCTCGCACTCACCCCGCCCGACGGGCTGCCCGAGATGGTCGGGAACAGCTGGTTGCCAGTCGATGACCTGCCGAACATGGCCTTCGACCATGCGCAGATCGTCTCCGCGGCCGCGCGACGGTTGCGCAGCAAGACCTCCTACACCAACATCGTCTACGCCCTGGCTCCCGAGGAGTTCACGATGGCCCGACTGCGTGCGATCTACCAGGCCGTTCTTGGCCACGAGGTGGACGTCACGAACCTGGGTCGGGTGCTGCGCAGACGTGGCCAGATCGAGAAGACCGGTGATGTGGCGGCGCCGGGGGAGCGGGGTGGCCGTCCGGCGTCGACCTGGCGGTTCATTGATCGTCGCTACGTCGTCACGGACCCTTTTGCGGTGCTGGCCCCCGGCAACTGAACAGCTCCCGGGGGTTCCAGGCTTGAGGTCTGCGACGAGTCAGGAAGGCACGCTTGGCGAAGATGCTGTGGTGCTTTCGTGCCGGTGGAGTCCCAGCTCGGTGGTGCTCGCCACGATGGAGAGTGGCCGCCTGCTGGGATGCGGCCACCGTTCGCTCACGCATCCGGTCGATTGTCACCTCGCCGCAGGACGTGTCGCAGACTCGCGGCAAGCCCCAGCGCCACGACGCCACCCAACTCGTAGTAGTACAGCGGACGCACCCACATGGCCAATACCTGACTGCTCGGGTCGGTGAGGAGATCGGGCGGGTACCCGAGCACCTGCGCCAGGCCTCCTGCCCCGATGATCCAGACAACTCCGGCCAGGCACGATCCCAGCACACCGGTCATTCCGAGCCAGGAGACGAGCACGAGGCTGATGTCGGCCAGCAGCAGTCCAGAGGTCACCGTGTAGAGCCGGTAGGGCACGCTGCCCTGACCTGTGATGACGATACCGAGGGCATTGGCGATCCAGAATCCCGTCAACTCAACGGTGCGCAGGCGCCGTTCACGCAAGAACGTTGGGGAAAGTCGCGGAAAACGGTCGATGAGGACGACTCCTGACACCGCTGGCAGGAGCGCAGCCAGGATGAGGGCCACGGTCCTGGTGCCGTCGGCGATCGGTACGCCAACCGTCACGCGGGTCGTCAGGGCGGCGATGACCAGAACGGCTACCACCACCAGAGCGGTGATGACCCACTGGCGTGCTCGTGCAATGGTGATGACGTGCATGGCGATCAGATGAAGATGAGGTCGGCCGACGGATGTGTCGCCACGAGCACACAGCTGACGACCAGCGCCACCATCCCGGTGATCGACGTCGCGAGTGCACCGTGAGATCTCGCCCCAGCCGGTGACTGTTGCCAACGACATCCAGCTTTGGCGGCGACGAGGATGCCGGCATTGCCAAGAATGCTCAGCGCCATGTGGACCGGGTTCGGACGCATGGGAGACATCGGGACGGTGGCGAAATCCGGCGACAGGAGCTGAGGCAGATGCATGTCCCAGAACATCTGATGGGCCAGGAACACGGCGAGCACCATGACCGGAATCGTCATCACCGAGTCCCACAGACATGCCGCCAGCGTTCCCAGCCACGCCGACGCTCCCAGGGCGATCGGTCCGGTGAGCAGCTGCCACAGCAGGGTGAGACCGCTTGAATCGGCATGATGCACCACGCAGGAGACACACCCGATGACGAGGAACACGGCCTGGGCCGCCCATCCCCAGGCGATGACTGCCCATGTCATGTCCGAGACGAGGTGGTGGGAGCGGCCGGTCCCGGCAAGGTCACGGCGCGTCGTGCGTGGCCACTGTCGGTGAACCATGTAGGCGCACACCCCGGCGATGAACGGAGAGCCCAGCATCGTCGCACCCTGCACAAGCGAGATCGTCCACGACCAGTCCCGGTAGGCCTCCTGGTACCTGAACCAAGTGAGGCATTGGATGATGATGAAGACGATGCCCAGCATCCAGGTGCGTCGCATCCACATGAGAACTGCGTTCATGGACGGACTCCATCGGTGACGTCGAGGAACCACGTGGAGTCCAACGACTCCGGCATCGCTGCGTCGAAGGCGACCGTGCCATGCGTGAGGACGACGAGATGGTCTGCCAGATCGGCGACGTCCTCCAGGACGTGACTCGACAACACGATGGTGGCCCCCGTCTCGGCTGCGCGATGCAGGGCGGTGAGCATGAGTTGACGCTGTCGGGGGTCCAGACCGGTGCTCGGCTCGTCGAGCAGCAGCACGTCCGCCTCGGATGCCAGTGCCTGTGCCAGCCAGACCCGTCGCTGCATACCACCCGACAGGGCCTTGCAACGAGTGTCAGACATCTTCTCCAGATCGACCAGTGCCAGCGCCTGACGAGCCTGTTGACGAGCGCGTGACCATGGTGCGCCGCGCATCCAGGTGAGATAGGTCACCGTCTCGAGCACCGACAGATTTCTGGGCGCGGACGCCGACTGGGGCATGAAGGCAATGCGGCGAAGCGCCTCTCGACGGGAAGGGCGAGCGGTCAGCTCCACACCGTCGATCAACACGTGACCGCTGGTGGGCGCCTGCGCACCCGAACAGACACCCAGCAACGTTGACTTGCCGGCACCATTCTCCCCGATGAGTCCGCACACACCGGTGCCGATCGTGGACGAGACATGGTCCAAGGCGCGGTGTCTGCCGTATGAGTGGCAGACACCGTCAAGAGTGAGTGTGGTCATGAGATCTTCCGGTTGTCGTGGTCTTTCGTGCAGCGATGGGGGATGTCGTGTGAGCGTCTTTCGCATGATGCGTGAACCACGACCTGCAGAATAGCTTGAGAACAGCCCATGTCACATGCCGGGTATCCTCCCGCGGTACGCAGGCCAGGGCTGATCACTCCTGGGTCACGTGTGGCAAGGCGTCCCGTATGGCCTCCTCCGTGCGCCGGGAGTCGATCACCAAGCGGCTGTGACCAGGCCGTCATGGATCATTGTGCAGTGCTGGCCCCCGGTTACTGGACTGAGCTACTTATTTGCTAGTCTCCGGCTAAAGCTTCTAGCGTCAAGCTTCACGAGGGAGTTGCTCCATGAGCGTCGCAACACGGACGCAACAGCGAGGGGATCAGCTGCCAGAGCTCGACCGGACGAAGGTCCGGCCGTCTCACGTCACACTGAAAGTGACGATGGCAGTGACCGGTACGATCCTGGGCCTGTTCGTCTTCGTACACATGATTGGAAATCTCAAGGCCCTGATGGGCCCTGAGGACTACAACGGCTATGCCAAGCTGCTGCGGACACTGTTCTACCCGCTGCTGCCCTACGAGGGGGCGTTGTGGATCTTCCGCATCGTGCTCCTCACCTGTCTGGTCCTGCACGTCTGGGCAGGTCTGACGATCTGGATCCGTGGTCGCAAGGGACGTGGGTCGTACCGTCGCAAGAGCATGCGCAGTCTGACCTTCGGATCCCGCACGATGATTCTCAGTGGCCTGCTGATCCTGGCCTTCATCATCGTCCACATTCTGGACCTCACGATTGGCGCCGGTGTCGCGTCGTCCAGCTTCTCCGGACCGCAGAACCCGGGCCCGGATGTCCAGATGAGCGCCTACGAGAACCTCGTCGCGAGCCTCTCGCGTCCGGGTATGGCGATCTTCTACACCATCGTCATGCTGGTGGTCTGCCTGCACCTGTGCCAGGGCGGTTGGAACGCCATCAATGACCTCGGTGGAACCGGTCCGCGTCTGCGCAAGGTGTGGCTCATCGTGGCCATCCTCATTGCCCTCGCCATCGCCGTGTGCAATGGCGCACTTCCAATGCTGATTCTTGCTGGGGTGATCTCATGAGCGGGTTGAAGGACTTCCTGCACGACAAGCTCCCACACACCGACACCGAGACCAAGGTCGAGTCGGTGCCAGCTCCCAAGGCCCCGGAACCCGCCTCGGCCTCGGAAGCTCCGAAACGACACGGCAAGCTGCCGCGCGACATCATGGGCCCGGCGCAGAAGGCTGCCGGCTACGAGATCGGTGACGAGCTCGACGGTGGCGCCCCCGCCGGGGATCCGTTGACCGCGTGGACCCGTCGTCAGACCGAGTACAAGCTCGTCAACCCGGCCAACCGTCGCAAGATGCACGTCATCGTCGTCGGCGCCGGACTTGCTGGTTCGGGTGTGGCTGCCACCCTGGGTCAGCTGGGGTACAAGGTGGACTGCTTCGTCTTCCACGACTCCCCGCGTCGCGCCCACTCGGTGGCTGCCCAAGGCGGTATCAACGCCGCTCGTGCCCGCAAGGTGGACGGCGACTCGCTCAAGCGGTTCGTCAAGGACACCGTCAAGGGTGGCGACTACCGCGGCCGTGAGGCCGACGTGGTGCGTCTGGGTACCGAGTCGGTGCGCGTCATCGATCACATGTACTCCATCGGTGCCCCGTTCGCCCGTGAGTACGGCGGCCAGCTTGCCACCCGTTCGTTCGGTGGTGTGCAGGTCTCGCGTACCTACTACACCCGTGGCGAGACCGGTCAGCAGCTCGAGGTTGCCTGCTCGCAGGCCCTGCAGGCCCAGATCGACGCCGGCAACGTCACGATGCACACCCGCACCGAGATGCTCGACCTCATCGTCGCCGACGGACGCGCCCAGGGCATCGTCACCCGTGACCTGCTCACCGGTGAGATCCGGCCTTGGACCGCCCACGTCGTGGCCCTGTGCACCGGCGGCTACGGCTCGGTGTACCACTGGTCCACGCTGGCCAAGGGATCCAACGCCACCGCCACGTGGCGTGCCCACCGCCAGGGTGCCTACTTCGCCAGCCCCTGCTTCGTGCAGTTCCACCCGACGGCCCTGCCGGTGAGCTCGCACTGGCAGTCCAAGACGACCCTCATGTCGGAGTCGCTGCGCAACGACGGACGTATCTGGGTGCCCAAGAAGCCCGGTGATCCGCGTGCCGCCAACGACATCCCGGAGAACGAGCGTGACTACTACCTGGAACGCAAGTACCCGGCATTCGGCAACCTCACCCCGCGTGACGTCGCCTCGCGCAACGCCCGTACCCAGATCGACTCCGGTCGTGGTGTCGGACCGCTGAAGAACTCCGTGTACCTGGACTTCCGCGACGCCATCGAGCGTCTCGGCAAGGACGTCATCAAGGAGCGCTACGGCAACCTCTTCGACATGTACCTCGACGCCACCGGTGAGAACCCCTACGAGGTGCCGATGCGCATCGCCCCGGGTGCTCACTTCACCATGGGTGGCCTGTGGGTCAACTACGACCACATGAGCACCATCCCCGGCCTGTTCGTGGGTGGCGAGGCGTCGAACAACTACCACGGTGCCAACCGTCTGGGTGCGAACTCGCTGCTGTCGGCCTCGGTCGACGGATGGTTCACCCTGCCGCTGTCGATCCCGAACTACCTGGCCGACTACATCAAGGCCCCGGTGCTTCCTCTGGACGCTCCCGAGGTCAAGGCCGCGTTGAACCGGGTCAACAAGCGTGTCGACAAGCTGCTGACCATCAACGGCACCCACCGTCCGGAGTGGTTCCACCGCAAGCTCGGTGACATCCTCTACGAGGGCTGTGGTGTGAGCCGTGACGAGGAGGGCCTGTCCAAGGCCCTGGCCGAGGTGCGTGCCCTGCGCGAGGAGTTCTGGAACGACGTCAAGGTCGTCGGTGGCCCCAACCGCATCAACCAGGAGCTGGAGAAGGCCGGCCGTGTCGCCGACTTCATCGAGCTCGCCGAGGTCATGGTGCTCGACGCCCTGGACCGTCGCGAGTCCGCCGGGGCCCACTTCCGCACCGAGTACTCCACCCCCGAGGGTGAGGCCAAGCGCAATGACGACGAGTGGGCATGTGTGTCGGCGTGGCAGACCCGCCCCGACGGCGTCCACGTGCGTCACGCCGAGCCTCTTGAGTTCTCGCTGATCGATCTGCAGGTGAGGGATTACCGATGAAAGTAACTCTTGAAATCTGGCGTCAGGACGGCCCGAAGGCCACTGGGCACTTCCAGAACTACGTCGTCAACGATGCCGAGGCCGAGTGGAGCATCCTCGAGCTGCTCGATCGCCTCAACGACCAGATCGTCGAGGATGGCGGAGACCCGGTGGTCTTCGAGTCCGACTGCCGCGAGGGTGTGTGTGGCGCCTGCGGGTTCATGGTCAACGGTGTGCCACATGGCCCGCTGGACAACACTCCGGCCTGCCGTCAGCACCTGCGTGCCTTCCCCGGTGTGACCCACTTCAAGCTGGAGCCGTGGCGTTCCACCGCCTTCCGTGTGGTGCGCGACCTCACCGTGGACCGTGGCCCGCTCGACGCGCTCATCCGCGCCGGTGGCACGGTGGACGTCATGACCGGCACCGCTCCGGATGCCGACACCGTTCCTCAGCCCAAGGAGCAGGCCGAGCAGGCTCTCGACTTCGCCTCCTGCATCGGCTGTGGTGCCTGTGTGGCTGCCTGCCCGAACGGCTCGGCAATGCTCTTCGCCGGTGCCAAGCTCGCTCACCTGTCCAAGATGCCTCAGGGCAGCCATGAGCGCAGCCGCCGTGCCCGTCGCATGGTTGACGCCCTGGACACCTACTTCGGGCCCTGCTCGCTGTACGGTGAGTGCGCCAAGGCCTGCCCGGTGGGCATTCCGCTGGCCGCCGTTGCCACCGTGAACAAGGAACGCATGCGTGCCGGGTTCCGTGGCAGGACCAAGGACAACTGAGTCATCTGAGACACGTTGATCCGCACTGTGGGCACCGCTTCGGCGGTGCCCACAGTCTTTTTGGGAGCTGTCGTCCGTGCGACGTATCGTTGCGCGGGTGAATGTTGCCCCCCTGACACTGCGCGCCCCCTCCGGTGGGTGTGTGACGGCGCGCGTCCCGGTCGTCCTGGCCCCGATGGCAGGGGTGACGAATGCTGCCTTCCGTCAACTGTGCGCCGAGCAGGGGGCAGGGCTGTACGTGTGCGAGATGATCACCTCGCGCGGTCTGGTGTACGGCGACCACAAAACCAAGGACATGCTGGCCTTCGCCGACAACGAGAAGATTCGTTCCGTGCAATTGTACGGTGTGGATCCACAGATGATGGCCGATGCCACCCGTATTCTGTGTACCGAATATCACGTCGATCACGTCGACCTCAATTTCGGATGCCCGGTACCCAAGGTGACGCGTAAGGGCGGTGGGGGTGTACTGCCCTGGAAACGGGATCGATTCCGCTCCGTCGTCGCTGCTGTGGTGCAGGCCGCCGACGAGTTCGACGTACCGGTGAGTGTCAAGACGCGTATCGGCATCGACGACGACCATGTCACCTTCATCGACTCCGCCAAGGCTGCCGAAGATGCTGGCGCCGCCGCCGTGTGTCTGCATGCTCGCAGTGTTGCCGAGGCCTATTCCGGTCACTCGCACTGGCAGGCCATCGCCGAGCTCGTCAGTGCCGTGAACATCCCGGTGATCGGCAATGGTGACATCTGGGAAGCCCGTGACGCCGTTGACATGGTGGAACAGACCGGATGCGCCGGGGTGGAGGTCGGACGCGGCTGCCTGGGCCGTCCGTGGCTGTTCCGAGACCTTGCAGACGCCTTCTGCGGATGCCAGACCCAGACCCTGCCCACCCTGGGAGAGGTGTGTGAGATGGTTCGTCGGCATGCCGAACTGCTTGTGAAATACCAGGGAATGCACGGTCTGGTCGACATGCGCAAACACATGGCCTGGTACTTCAAAGGCTTTCCGGTGGGTGGGGAAACTCGTCATGCACTGGGAAAGATATCCAATTTTGACGAGCTCGACGAGCTGCTTACCTCGCTCGATCATGACGCCCCATTCCCCGTCAAGGAGCTGGGCAAGGCACGGGGGCGACAAGGCACCCCGCGGCGCAAGGTCGTCATGCCGATGGGTTGGCTGGACTCGCGCACCTTGGACGATCACGACCTCTCCGAGGCCGAGTTGGGCATCTCCGGCGGCTGACCGGCCGAAGACGCCGAGTGGGTGTGTGCGGGGGCAGTGCGGCATCGTGCCGACTTCGCCTGCTGTTGATGTGCACCCCGCCCTGCCCCGGCTGCGGCGGAGCGTTGTGTGGGGGCTGAACACGCTCATGACTGCCCTGGGGGCAGGTACGTGAACTTGGGGCAGGTACGTGATCGCTTCCAGCCCTGCCGTCTCGTGACCTACCGTCCGCTGCAGGTGCCGGGACCGTGCGAGGATGGAACCATGCCTGAGATCTCCGATCGCGCTCGTCAGTGGGCCACCACGATGGCTGGACACGGTACGGGCGGTGTCATCCACTCCCATCGTGACGCCGGACCACGTATCGCTGCCGGTGACACCGTGGGGCGCCTGCAGCGTGAGGAGCGGGAGCGCGAGATGCTGCGCCCGGGCGCGACCCTGGCCAGTGGTGCCGGGCACCGAGCTCGTCCGGAGGAGCCGGATCCGGAACGCACCTGTTTCGAACGCGACCGGGACCGTATCGTCCACTCGACGGCGTTTCGACGCCTGGCCGGCAAAACCCAGGTCGTCGTCCACCCCACGGATCACCAGCGCACCCGACTCACCCATGCTCTGGAGGTGGCGCAGGTGGCACGATCCATTGCTGCCGGAATCGGCGCCAACGTCACCCTCGCCGATGCGATGGCATTGGGGCACGACTGCGGCCACGGCCCTGGTGGGCATGCCTCCGAACAGGCCTTCGACGCCTTTCTCCCCGAGGGATTCGATCACGGGCCATGGGGCTCCGACGTCAGCCTGGAACCGCTCAACCTGTGTGCCGAGACCCTGGACGGGATCCGCAACCACTCCTGGTCACGCCCCACACCACTCACCGTGGAGGGCGAGATCGTGTCGTTCTCCGACCGGATCGCCTACTGTGCCCACGACTTGGAGGACGCCATCCATGCGGGAATCGTCACCGTTGACGATCTGCCCTCGGTGGTGCGCGAGGTGGCGGGGGAGGATCGGCGAACCCAGCTGTCCCGATTCATCCGCTCGGTCATCGCCACCACATGCCGTACCGGAGGAGTCGGCATGGACTCCCAGACTGCGCAGTCATTGGCCACGTTGCGGTCCTTCAACTACACGAGGATCTACACTCGTGAGGAGTCCCTGGCCCAGGCCGAGGTCGTCGTCAAGGTGTTGCAGCAGCTCGTCGAGTACTACCTGGAGCATCTCGACCTGGTGCCGCAGGAGTTTCTGGCTCGGCCGACGGACCGGGTGCATCAAGTCGTCGCCTACGTCGCAGGTATGACGGACTCCTTCGCCTTCGATCAGGCACAGATCCATCTGGGCTGGGACAAGGCGCGCGTGCCCAAGGGGCTGGGGCGCGGGTACTGACGCCTCAGTCGTGCAGTTTCTCCTTGAGGTCGCTCGGCAGCAGGCGGCCCTGCATCATGAACCGGTGGGCCACGACGATCGTCACGGCCTGCCCGGCGAGGATTCCCAGCAGGACGAGCACCTGGGAGGCACCGGCCTGCAGAGCCGACCCGCCACCCAGCAGCACACCGACGAAGGCTCCCGGCAAGGTCACCAGCCCCACGGTACGGGTGTTGTCGACGGTCGGGATGATGGCCTCGGCCACCGAGCGCTGGGTCACCATCCGGATCGCCTCCGGGCGCAGCACACCCATCGACAGGGCCGCCTCGTAGGTGCCGAGATTGTCACGCAGGGTGGGGAACAGTCGCCGTCCGGCCAAGGTGTGACCGTTCATCATGTTGCCAATGATGATTCCGGCCAGCGGGATGAGGGAAGCTGCCGTGAACGGTGAGCAACCCGTCCCGAAGACGATGAGCAGCACGGGAAGGGTGCCACAGGCCATCGCCGCTGCCGCCCAGGGCCAGGTCTTTCCGATCTCGGTCCTCTTGGCCGTCGTGCGTACTGCCACGGCAAACATGAGCAATGTGAACAGTGCGGCAGCCCACAGATGCTTGAGGGCGTAGACCAGCACCACCGAGACCACACCCAGCTGGATGATGGCGCGTGCTGCTGCCCACACCGAGGCCTTGCCGATTCCCAACCGTCCCCACGCCGAGAAGGCCACGGTGAGTGCGACGAGCAGGACGAGACTCAGTGCTAACTGCCATGTTGGATTGATTGACACAACTGTCAGTCTCTCAGATGAGTGAATAGGATCGTCACATGGCTGGACGGATCAATGAGGAAGACATTGCTCTGGTCCGCGAACGGGCTCGGATCGACGAGGTCGTCCGGGACTATGTGCAACTGCGCAATGCTGGGGGAGGCTCGCTCAAGGGGCTGTGCCCGTTCCACGATGAGAGGACACCAAGCTTCCAGGTGACGCCGTCGCGCGGCCTGTTCTACTGCTTCGGCTGCCAGACCGGCGGCGACACCATCACCTTTCTTCAGCTCATCGAGAACCTCACCTTCGTAGAAGCAGTCCAGCGTCTTGCCGACCGCACCGGCGTGCAGCTGAGGATCATTGACGACGGAACCCCGTCCACCCAGCCGGGGATGCGTACTCAGATTCTGGCCGCCAATGATGCGGCAGCCGAGTTCTTCCGCCGCCAGATGCTCTCCGATGAGGGGGCCATTGCACGCGATTTCGTCACCGGACGGGGATTCACTCGCGAGCATGCCGAGTACTTCGGCATGGGGTATGCCCCCAAGGGGGGCCACGTTCTGCGCGATCATCTGCTCGCCCAGGGGTTCACGCCTCAGGTGCTGGTGGCCTCGGGGCTGGTCCGCGACTCGGGATGGGACTTCTTCCAGGGACGAGTGCTCTGGCCGATCAAGGACTCCGCGGCGTCGGTGCTGGGATTCGGTGCCAGGCGGGTGTGGGATGACGACCGCATGCCGGCGAAGTACGTCAACACCCCCGAGACCCCGGTCTACAAGAAGTCCCATGTTCTCTACGGGCTTGACCTGGCCCGCACCAACATCGGCAGGAAGAACCAGGTTGTCGTCGTGGAGGGCTACACCGACGTCATGGCCATGCACGTCGCCGGGATCGACACCGCCGTGGCGTCGTGTGGTACGGCATTTGGCCCCGAGCATGCGCACCTGGTACAGCGGCTCATGGGCAATCGCGGTGCCCTCAACGGTGAGGTGATCTTCACCTTCGACGGCGATGCGGCCGGTCGATCGGCAGCGCTCAAGGCCTACCGGGACGACGAGGAGTTCACCAGCCAGACCTATGTGGCTGTCGAACCCAATGGGTTGGATCCGTGCGACCTGCGCATGCAGGAGGGGGACGCGGCAGTTCGGGAGCTCGTGGCACGACGGGTGCCGTTGTACCGATTCGTCATGGAGAACACCGTCGACAGGTTCGACCTCGATCGTGCTGACGGACGGCTCGCCGCGGCACGGGCTGCGGCACCACTGGTGACGAGCATTCGCGACGCCGCACTGGTCAGCGAGTTCACCCGCGAACTTGCCCAGATCATCGGCATGGACGTCGACGACGTGCGTCGTGAGGTGGTGGCTGCCCGTCGGCACCCGCACGGCGGCAACTCCGGCGGAGCCCCCGCAAGTCCGCGGGGATCGGCAGGGCACTACGGAACCACCCGCGGCGAGGGCACGCACGGCTACGGCACACACCAAGGACAGGCCCCGACAGGTCTGCGTGGTGAGGCCCAACACCATCCAGATGGCGATGCGAGACCCATTGCGTCCCACGGGGGAGAAGCACCCGCATTGCGGGTGATCGATGGTCAGGGCGCAGGTGCCCTCACCGGTTCCCACGTCTCGCCACGAACAGCCGATTCGGGCGAGTCGCTGATCGAGGCCGCCAGGGCGGATGAGTCGGTCCCGTCCACTCCGTGGCCAGATCCGCGCGATCCCAAGCTCATGGCCGAACGCGGGCTGCTCAAGCTCATGCTGCAGTACCCGCAACTCTTCGACGCCCAGTGGGCGCTGGTGGAGCCGGAGGACTTCCGGCATCCCACCTACCGCACCGTCTTCGACCTCGTACGCACGACACAGCCCGGTGACGGTTGGCAACAGCGCATACAGGAGGCCACCCACGACGACGTCGTCCAACAGCTCGTCGTCGCCCTGCTCGTGGAAGCTGTTCTGCACGATGATCCGACAGCCTCCTATGCACGGGCCTACGCGGCACGAGTACGTCTGCTCTCCGTCGTCGACGACATCGCAAACCTGAAGTCACGCCTGCAGCGCACCAACCCGCAACAGGACCCCAAGGCCTACAACGCCATGTTTGCCGATCTGGTGACCTTGGAATCCCTACGCAAGGAACTCATCGCAGCACAGGCCGCAGCGCCGTGGGATGAGGACTGACGCCGGCGTGGTTCATGCCTCCACGCCATGCGTGAGTCGATGCGTATGGCGTTGAAGCGGTCAATCTGAGGGTGAGTGTGGGTGCAGTGTCATGGTGATGAGTTCTCCCTTCGCCTCTCGAGAAACGCGTCACCTCGTGTCCTTGCCTGCAAGATTCATGATTGACACCTGCATGATTCATGATTGACACCTGCATGATTCATGGTTGACACCTGCATGATTCATGGTTGACAGCTGCACGATCAACGGATGTGGACAACCAGAAAGTTGTCCACAGATGTCGAGAACCACTGGCCCGCCCCCGGGAGGGTTTCGCAGGATTGGGCCATGAGCATCACCCCCATCCACGATCCACTTCGGACCGAGAATCAGTCCCGAGAACGGGAGCAGCGTCTTTTCGCTGCCATCGAACTGGGCGTCATCGCCCAAGCTGCTGTCGACGGACACCTGGACACGGATGCCAGCCCCGAGGAGTTGGCCGTCATCATTGTCGAGGGCCAGCAGGCAACCGTTCAGGTGTGGACCCTCTTTCTACCCATGGTGTGGTCCATGGCCAGACCGCATGCACGAGGAAGGACAAGTCTGGACGATCTTGTCGGTGCTGGCTGCATCGGACTCGCCGAGGCGATCCGTCGCTACGACCCGAGTCGGGGCACCAGGTTCTCCACGCTGGCATGGACGTGGATACGCCGATACGTCTCCGAGGAATCCCTGTGCGACGGCACGAGTCGCACCATGTGGCGTCGACGTACCGAGATGGTCGTCGCCAGGACGGCGGAGAATTTGTCGACGCTGCGTGGCCACGCAGCAACCGTCGCCGAAGTGGCGGCTGAACTCGGCCGTCCCAGGGAGTGGGTGCGGCAGCGCTGGCAGATCGACAAGGACGTTCCACTGGAGGGCATTGCGTTGTTCGCCGACATGCGCATGATGCCCCACGACATCACTGACGACGGACTGGATGACGTCCGGAAACTGGTCGAGACGCTCCCCGAGCCACATCGATCGGTGGTGCGGTTGCGACACGGTTTCGAGGGAGCACCCATGGGCCTGGACCAGGTGGCATGCCAGTTGGGGTGCTCGGAACGATCGGTGCGACGCATCCAGAAGCAGGCACACTCGCGGCTGCGCACCCAGCTGGGACGAGGACTGGCTGAGGTGGCATGAGCCACAATGGGCCCATGGGACTATTCAGGAAGTCACGCCCCGGCGACGACGTCATGGCGGCAGTCAGGCAGGTTCTCGGCCAGTCGATGGTGAAGGTGCTTGCATGGGGCCACGGTCGGATGGACGGCCCAGTCACCGTCATTGCCGTTGAGGAAGGGCTGGTCGTCGTGCCCGAACAGGCTGAGCCTGGGGCGGTGGCCTGGCACGAGATCATTCGTGGTGGCTGGTACAAGGAGGAGTCGGCACTGTGGTGGATGGTTCTCGACCAGAGTGAGGTCAGGATCATCATGGATCAGCTTGGCGACATTCCCGGGGTTTTCCAGAGTCAGGTCAACGCCACCATCCTGTGTCAGGAGGGGGTGGATGTCCCCGGCGGGCGAGTCGTTGTTGCTGGGCGCCGCCGCGCCGGAGCACTGGGCCGACGGGATCCCTCGATCCTGTGGACGGCCATGGCCGTGGGGGAGGCCGACCTGAGCGACCCCGAAACCAAACAATTGGTCCTGGAACATTCCGAGGATCTCAAAGGACGGTGGGAGAGCCGTTGAAAACTGCGTCATGACAAGGGCAGAGGCATGTTCATGGACCTCGTTTTGCATTGAGCCTAGGGAGGGGTCTATAGTGATGTCTCGCGCTTGCAGTGCTGATCCCCTGTAGCTCAATTGGCAGAGCATCTGACTGTTAATCAGAGGGTTACTGGTTCGAGTCCAGTCGGGGGAGCTTTCTATGTCCATTTGACTAGGGCAAACACCGATCAACGAAAAAACGGTAGAACATTTGTGGCGGATTCGGCGATGGAAAAGGTGTCAACCCGGATAGATCGGGCGGCCCCATGGTTCCTGTCATCCTTGCATTTAGCCCACTGGTGATAGTGACACGCACCGAGGAGACACCAACATCGGGGTGAGCCCATTGTCGTGGCGGGCGTCCATGGGCGCTCGTTCCATTGTGTTGCGCCATGCAAACACTGATCTGAAACTTCAGGTACGTAGCAGGAGTGTTGCTACTTGACATTCATCGCTGGATGCCCCTGTATCTCACTACTTCGGGTGGTTCATCTTGGCGTAGCGGATGGGAGAGATATTTCTCTTTGCGACAACCCTGGTCGCTATCGTCGTTCGGCAGTCGATACGCCACTGAATTGGATTCCCTACTGCCATGACGCACAGGACCAGAGGACTGGAAAGAGTTTTACTCTGAGCATACCTTGTATATGAACAAATGTTTGACTCGTGACCGATTCGAGGAGGTGAATGAACCCGGCAGAGGATGATCATGAGCAGCGAACTCCTGGCTTCTCAATGGCGATCTCGGTGTTTGTGATGGATTCACCAGGGTCGGGTTTTTTGTTCACCTGGGGCGGCGTGGATGTTTTGTGGTGGTTGGCCCTGAAGAAGGGTGATGAGATCAAACAGCCAGCCCAAGGCTGTGATGTCGTCAGGCATGTGCCAGGTGAGGGTTTCTTTGTCGACGTGGGGTGTGTGCCCTAACCACGGATATTCGGGGTCCGGTGGGAACCAGCGACTGATGGTGTCGCGCGAGAGCTCAGGGTCGAGGGCGAGATTCGCGACGGTGGCGTGCCAGGTATGGGTGAGATGAGGAGACATCCACCGGCAGATCTCGTTGCTTAGGGTCCCGATCATATGCATGTGGTCATCGGGGTCTGGATTGAGGAGGTCCCAGTCGTGGGGGTTGAAATAGACGCATTCGACGTCGATGCTTTGGGGAGTGGATAACCCTATGAGTCGGAGGGCGTCGGCGAGGACGAGCATGATTTTCGTGCCGGGTCGTCCGATGATGTGGTGTTCCGGGTGGCAGTCGAGACGTAAGGTGAGGTATTCGGGTTGGCTTGTGTCGGATACGACTACTCCGATGGGTTCTTCTATGAGGTATTCCCGGTTTTCTAGTGGGGGTGGGCTGAAGTAGCCATGGGATCGGGCTGATTCCATGAGGATGCGTAGCTCATCGGTGTCGGTGAATGCTCCGATGTCATTGGGTGCGAGGTGGAGCGTTGTGCTGATGGCTACGTTGCCGATGATGCATGAGGGTTGCTCTTTTGCCATGGTCGGCAGTTTAATTTCACATCTTGTGTGTTGGGTCGAGTACACCAATGATGTCCACGTCAACTTGGTTGTGATACCATGTAAGCTTGTCTTTCATGGCAAGGTACTGACCTGTACCTCCCGCTGTTCGCAACTGATATGGCCTGCATAGTCAACGCCACCATCTATAGCTTCTTTCAATCAGAGAATTTCAGCGATTTCTAGCATTCATGTTCACGGATTTCATGACGTAGCTTATCGATGAGCGTGCCAGCGTAAAATTCGCCATGTTTTTGCATAAAAAGAATTATAGTAAACACGAATCATTGTGGCTCAGTGAGCCATCACCGTGGCAACGTACCTATGGGTATCCAATAAGGTTCGTGGCGCGGGCAGATTCCCACACAGTGGCTCCAATGTCCTCCAGCCAGTCGGTGACTGGTTTCCTCAACAACGTCATGACAGGTTCGACAGCGACTCCACGATTCCGGTCTGGGGAGGTCGCGCCAGGTCAGGACACGGTGTGTCGTTGACCGTCTCTGGATTGTCGTAGTGTTGGCGCCCCGGTTTCGTGCGCGACGTTTTTCTCCGTGTCCCATTGGTAGATTGCGTCAGGACCGGCGCAAGAACTCTGCGTGTTCCAACATCAACCTGCTCGGCAGCGAGGTAACCGTCATCGGATGACTTGATCCCGGCCGTCTCGCTCTTACATGATTCGGATTCCTGCAGTTTCAGCGCTGCTGCTTTCGTCTGCGCGCTCCACTGCCTGGATCGTTGGGAGGTGACGGCAACCAGGGCCAGTACCGAGCACATCATGGTGAGCATCGACGTCATCGTGTGACTGCTGGTCTCGATCTGTATGCCGGTGATGGTGATGTGCGTCAGGAGAGCTGCCTCGAAGATCACTCGCCCGCGCGGATGCCCGCGCCACGTCGCCACCGCGGAGCAGATGAGAACCCCCATCATCACGGTGCCCAGAACCCACGCGATGGGCAATGACGCACTGCCCAGCCATGGCAGCAAGGACAACTGCGCCCCGGACGTGTTGCCGGTCGCGACGTGATGCCACACCCATGGCGCCCCAGCGCACAGCGCCCACACCAAGGGCAGCGTCACACCAAAGACCAAGCTGGCCGGACGGGGTCTGCCGGTCGCTGACGCGTCAGACGTCATCGGTGTGGTGGTGTGGCTGGGCACCTCACGCAGGTCGATGACTGGCAGATGACCGTCAGTGACGATGTTGTCGCCACCACCGTTGCGCGATCGGTATGAGGTCGAGAAACCTTCGATGACCCGGTGCCGAGCCTCGGGACATGCCCACTGCACGTCCGCGACGATGTAGTCACGTTCAGAGTCGACGTCCTCATCAATCTTGTGCGTGATCTGCCAGGTGAATGCCGACAACCCGACCGAACGGTCAAAGGTCCCCGCGGCAACCCATTCGACGTGGTGCCCACCGGGCAGACACCACCCCTGTGGCACACGCCAGAACCGCACATGGTGCCGGTTGGCTGGATTGCCGGCCGACTCCTTCTGAAAGACCAGATCCTGTTCGCGGCCGAAGAGGTACAGGTTCGACACCGGCGAAGTGGGGTAGGAGTGACGTCCCAGCGTTGCGACGATGGTATGCCAGGCTGTACGTGGAGTGATCGGATCAGCAGTGCACCAACCAGCTTGGGTCATCACCTCACAGATCTGCTGCTCAGAACCCAGAAGCGCCAGGTTGACCGGATCACCGAGCAGCCCGTCACCATTGCGGGTACGTCCGATGAAGTAGTCCGGGACGTAGAACGAGGTGAGTACCTGGTGGATCCGCGGCAGTGCGAGATAGGTGAGAACCAGCCAGAAAATCAGCAGATTCGCAATGTGTGCCGGATGGGTGTCGAAACTCGATCGCAGAACCCCCCAAGTCAACCAGAGCACCGCCGCAGTAGCGGCAGTGGAGAATCCCAGGTCGATGCGTTTGAAGACGTTCCAGCGGCTGATCCGGGAGCGTGCTCGACCGGCGGTGTCACTGACGTAGGTCGGGCAGTGACGTCGCGAGCTGGATGTGAACTCGATGCAGCACTCTTCGGTCACATTGACAAGTGTGCCACTTGGGGATGACGACAAGGTTTCCTCAACTGGTCAATTAGGTGGAGTGGTGGTCACCTTCCGGTAACTCAGCTGCCCGAATCGGTTGGCAGGTCTGGCACGTCAGCTGCTCCGCAGACAACCACGTCCAAACCATCCAAAGCCTTTGCCAAGCCAGCCGGTCCAGCTACGACGAGGCCTCGAGATGACCTCCATGACTCCACCCGCTCACAATCCTCAAATGTCTCATGAAGGTTTCTCAAGAAAAGAAATCATCCAGAGTCTGAGCAGATTCGGGTTTCATAATCACGATTTGGTCAAGAAGTGGTGGGAAAGGACGAGAAAACGCTGGTACCCACATCTGTGCCCATATGATCCTCGATCAACACAATCAGTTGACAAAGGATCGAAGGGAGTCACATGAAGCCGTCGATCATGCTGAGACCTTCCCGGGAGCGGTCCTCACCACCGCTGACGGTCACCGTATCCAAGCCATCAATGCCAACGATGCCAAGCTCGCCAGCACCTATGACGTCGTCATCCTCAAGGACGATCCCGCGACCGAGGAGGACGAGTCGCTCGGCTGCTCCGAGCAGGCCTACCGATCCAACGGCATCACATTCGGCGCCAACCAACTCGCGGTGAGCACCCGTGGCGGATGTGCTCGAGTGGCCCGTGCCGTCCATGCCCAGAAGGCTGGTGCCGCCGCTGCAGCCATGATCAACACCGATGACACCCTGCCACCCTTCGAGGGTCCGATCACCGAGAACCCGGACACCGGCGAGGGGTACGAGGTCACCATCCCGCTCCTGGGGATTCGTGGACCACTCGATGCGAAATCCGACGGTGACACCCTGCACGGAGCCGACGGAAACACCATCACCCTGCAGGGAAATTCCGCTGCGAATTCCGAGTACCGCCACCCGGCAGACTTCACCTCTTCAGGCCCCGTCACGGGAACATCCGCTGCGCACCCATCGGTGGGCGCTCCCGGCGTGTCCATCACATCCGCGGCAGTGGGATCGGGTAGCGATGGCATCACCATGTCTGGCACGTCGATGGCCACCCCACATGTCGCCGGGGTGGCTGCCCTGGGTGTCCAGGCGCATCCGGACTGGACCCATCAGCAGATCGGCCAGGCCATCGTCACCACTGCAGACCATGATGGCATCAAGGGCACCGACACGCACCTCACCGGAACGGGGCTCGTCGACCCGGTGGCCCTGGTGAAGGCCACCACGTCCGCTCACGGAGACGTGACCACCACCAAACTCGGCTCGGTCGCAGACCCCTCGTTGAGCTATGGGTTCGTCGAGATCAAGGATGCGTATTCCACCGCTCGCACGGTGAAGCTCACCAACCACTCCACGACCACCAAGACCTACCGGCTCACCACCCAGGCTACGGCCAACTCCGATGCGGCCACGGTCACCGTGAGCCCGTCCACCCTCACCATCGGCCCTGGTGCAAGCAAGAGCGCGCAAGTGTATCTGTCCACCAGCGTCGACAAGATCGGCACCTCCAGTGACAAGGACGACCAGTTCAGCTTCCATGCGATCGAAGGAGTCGTCACCGCCACCAGCGGCAGTGAGAAAACACATGTGCCGTACCTGCTCGTGCCTCGTGCCGACGCTGGTGTCACGATGGTCGGCAAACCCGTACTCAACAAGGCCAGCAACACCATCAAACTGACCAAGCAGGCACCAGCCGTCCCAGCCACGGTCCAGACATTCACCCTGGGAACTGTGGACGCGAGAGGCCACAAGGAGACTGCGTCCGATCGCGGATGGGACGTACGAGCCATCGGGGTGGCCTCGGTCCAGAATGGTTCGGACACGACGCTGCAATTCGCCATCAACACCTACTCCAACCACTCCAATGCCGCGTTGAACGAGTACGCCGTCATCCTCGACACCGACAACAACGGCAAGCCGGACAAGGCTGTCTTCGCGACGGATTCCGGGCTGGTCAACGAGGGGTACGCCAACGGTGTGGCCGAGGTGTTCATTGCCGACCTCGCCACCGAGGAGATCACGCCTGCTGGTCACCTCGCCATTGCGCCCACCGATTCCAGCACTGTCATACTGCCGGTCGATGCCTCCACGGTCGGGATCAACGGCAGGTTCACCTACCGGGTGGAGACCACCTCCGGTGTCGACGACGAACATCACGACCGCACCCTCAAGGCCACCTATGACCCGAACCACAAGGTCTTCGCCGATGGGCAGACCCTGACCATCGGCGCAGGGCAGCAGGACGCCGAGCTCACAGTGCCGTTCGTTCCGGCAGCATTCAAGACGGCACCACGCAATGGACTGGGGCTGTTGCTCATAGCCCCCGACAATGCTGCGGCCAGTGAGGCGTTCATCGTTCCGAAGCTCCCACTGCGGGCAGATCTGAGGAATCCGTGATGCACATCTGCAGCTCGTCAGTGCGATTCATGGCCAACCAGGTCATGATTCCCGATCTGGCATGGTCTGGACATCTGATGCAGTGCAGAAAGTCATGACGCAGCTGTGGGGTTCGTCAACGACGGGCCCCACAGCTGCGTTCAGTTGTCAGAAGATGATTGATCATTGTCAGAGGATGATTGGACCAGCTTCCCCCACCTGGGCATGCGCTCAGATGGGCAGGATGATCACTCACCCAGCTCGGTGAGGAAGGAATCTGCCCAGTCGTCAATCGTGTGGGCGAAGACCTGCTGTCGCATGGCACGCATCTTCTGGGCGCGGGCCTGCGGGGAGTCATTGATGGCCTTCATGATCGTTGCCTTCATGCCGTCGATGTCATACGGGTTGATCATGTATGCCTCGTCAAGCTCCAGAGCGGCTCCGGCGAACTCGGAGAGGATGAGGGCCGAGTTGTCGTCATCGCGGCAGGCCAGGTATTCCTTGGCGACGAGGTTCATGCCGTCGCGCAACGGTGTGACGATCATGATGTCGGCGATCTGGTACATGGCCGCCAGGGTGCTGCGCGGCACCGAGGTGTGGCGGTAGGCGATCCGGGGACGGGCCAGGGTGTCGGAGGCCGAATTGATGCGTCCCACCAGCAGGTCGATGTCGTTGCGCAGGATCTTGTACTCCTCGACTCGCTCCCTGGACGGGGTGGCCAGCTGCAGGAAGACGCAGTCGTCCTGGTCGAGTTTGCCCTCGTCGAAGAGCTCGCCGATGGCCCGAATGCGCTGCCGAAGACCCTTGGTGTAGTCCAGCCGATCCACACCGAAGATGATTGTCGATGGGTTGCCGAGCTCCTTGCGCATCTCCTCGGCCTCCTGGTGCACCTGGGGAGACGACGCCAGCTCGTGGAATCCCCGGGCGTCGATGGAGATGGGGAAATCCTTGATCTTCACGACGCGACCATCGGACAGGGTGGCGATGTCGTCTGAGTCGTCTGGGCCAGTGACACCGTTGCGGTGATGGGCCAACCGGGCGAAGTTGTGGGCCGCTCCCGGCGTCTGGAAACCGATGAGGTCGGCGCCCAGCAGGCCGTCGACGAGCTCACCACGCCATGGGATGTGCTGGTACAGCTCGATCGGTGGGAAGGGGATGTGCAGGAAGAAACCGATCTTGAGGTCCGGACGGGCCTCACGCAGCATCCGGGGAACCAGCTGCAGCTGGTAGTCCTGCACCCACACCGTGGCATTCTTCGCCGCCCGCTTGGCGACCTCCTCGGCGAATCGTGTGTTGACAGTGCGGTAGGAGTCCCACCACTCACGGTGGAACTCGGGGTCGACGACACAGTCGTGGTAGAGCGGCCACAGGCTCGCGTTGGAGAAGCCCTCGTAGTACTCGGTGACTTCCTGGGCGCTCAACGGTATCGGAACGATGTCGTACCCCTCGTGGTGGAAGGGTTCGACGGTTTCGTCCGGGGCACCGTGCCAACCGATCCAAGCCCCACCCTTGCGCTGCATGACGGGTTCAAGTGCCGTGACGAGGCCACCAGGTGACGTCGTCCAGTCGATGCTTCCGTCCTCATTGACAACACGGTCCACTGGGAGTCTGTTGGCGACGACGATGAATGTCGCCAGGTCATCTGATGTAGAGGTCATGAGAATCTCCTCCTTTGTGTGAAGGATATCAACGGTGTGTTGCCCAATGTGTGACGATGAAGGCATGGATGATGCACAACATTTGCGTTCAGCTGAGTCCGCGGACGTCATCACCTTGCCGGACGGGGTGCGGCTCGGACCGCGCTCGTGGGTCGCCACGACCAGTGCCGGTCAGGACGTCGTGGATGCGATCGCTGCCGAACCGCAGACCACCCTGCTTGCCATGGACTTTGACGGGACGCTGGCGCCCATCGTCTCCGATCCCACCCAGAGCCGTATTCTCCCGGCGAGTCGAGACGCCATCGGCCACATTGGAGCAGCGCTGGGCGGCTGCGCGATCATCACCGGACGCCCGGTGCAGGCCGTGCGCGAGATGGCTGGACTCGACACCGATCCCCAGCTGCATCATCTCGTCGTCCTGGGCCAGTACGGGGTGGAACGCTACGACGTCGCCAGTGGGAAACTGATCGTTCCGGACGACCCGCCACAGGTGCGTCGAGCGGTGTCTGAACTCACCGAGCGCATCGATCAGATGTGCGTGGCCGACTCCCGGCTCGCTGGTACGCATGTCGAGGACAAGGGGCGTGCCGTTGCGGTTCACACCCGGCGGGCACGCGACAGCAAGGCGGCATGGCGTATCTTCGCCCCACTGTGTCACGAGGTGGCCGACCAGCACGATCTGCACGCCGAGGAGGGTCGCGAGGTCATCGAGCTCAAGGCCGAGAGCATCGGCAAGGATGATGCCCTGCGCGAACTGCAGGAGCAGACGCATGCCAGGATCATCGTCATGTGCGGCGACGACCTGGGAGACGTGTCGGCCTTCGGCGTCGTCGACGAATGGATCCGGCACGGCGGATCGGGGGCTCGTGTGGTGTCGTACTCCGCCGAGCAGCCACAACTCGCCTCCCATGCCGACATCCTCTGTGATGGCCCGGAAGGAGTTGCCGCATTCCTCGACGAGATCGCCCGACGTGTGGCTACGACGTCGGAGTGATGGGGACACATCTCATCGCTTCGTGCGAATGATCCTCGCCACCTGCTCCAGGGCTGCGGTGAGGACCTCGTCGCTCAACCTGCCGAACCCCAGGACGATGCCATGCTTGGCGCCTTCGCCACCCCAGTACCGGGACAGGGCACGTACCCCGATCCCATGGGCAGCGCAGGAACGCACCAGGGAGGTCTCCAGCTCTGCACTGGTTGCATGCGAATCCGCTGGCCCACGAGCGGCGGCATGACCGGTGGGATCGATGACGAGTACCGCGTGCAACCCGCCATTGATCGGCAGGAGTTCGGTGCCGTCGACGTCTGCCAAGGTGTCGATGACGAGTTGACGGCGACGGCGATACACCTGGCGTAGCCGTTGGGTTCGCCGCCGCAGTGCCCCGGTCTCCAGATAACTGGCCAGGGCATGTTGCACCAGGGCTCCGACCGGCTGACCGGTGGCCCGCCGATGATCTCGAATCACCGGGACGAGACGGGGCGGGACGATGAGGTACCCGCAGGCCAGGGCCGACGTCATCACCGAGGAGAACGTTCCCAACAGGACGGTGTGGGAGGGCTGCAGGGTTGCCAGGGCTGGAAGCGGTTGGCCGACGTGACGCAGCTCGGAGTCGAAGTCGTCCTCGATGATCCAGCTGTGGGTACGTGCTGCCCAAGCGGCCAACTCGACTCGACGCGGTGTCGACAGGCTCCCGCCATCGGGGTACTGGTGCCCTGGGGTCACCAGGACGGCGTCCAGCTCCTGCTCCGGCAACTCATCGGTGAGCAGACCGTGCTCGTCGGTGGCCAGGTTGACGGTGTGGTGCCCCAGCGCGGGCGGCACCTTGCGCAGGCTCGGGTATCCCGGCGATTCGACACCGATGGTCTGCCGGGAACCCCGTGCAACATGCAGTAGCAGGGCAAGACCTTCCCGGGCTCCAGACGTGACGACGACCTGGCCCGGGTCACACACCAGACTGCGCATCTGACGCAGGTGTTCGCAAATCTGCCAGCGCAATTCTGGCAGTCCCAGCGGATCGGTGTTGGTGATTCCTGGATGGGCTGCGGCCTGCCGCCATGCCGCGCGCCAGGACGGATCGGCCAGGTCGGAGGTGTCGGGGACGCCCGGGGTCAGTTCGACGAGACGACTGTGACGCACCGGGGTGCGTAGTGGGGTGGTGGTTCCCTGCGGGTGCAGGTGGGCAAGGTTCGGATTGACCATCGTCCCAGAACCGTGACGGGCGACCAGATATCCCTCGGCGCACAGCTCCTCGTAGGCGGTGACGACCGTGCCACGGGCCACCGACAGTTCGCCGGCCAGAGCGCGTCCGCTGGGAAGTTGATCGCCGGGATTGAGCACCCCACGTCCGATGAGAGCGCGGATCTGCTGGGCCAGCTGCTGGGGGAGTGCAGTGTCATCGGTGCGATCCAGCGTCACGGGCAGATCGACGACGAGATCCGATCGCACGGGAACCTCCTAGGAAATATCGCACGGGCACCTCTTGGGAAATGGGGCGAGAACTGGACCTCACTCAGTGAACTCCCCAAAAGTGGTCCATTGCAACTCGTGTGATGTGGATCTTGTGATGGACCACTTGCCCGGCTTGGATGGAGGCCATGACTGAGAACACAGAGGTTCGGACCTCACACACCGGCACGACCCGAGTCAAGCGAGGACTCGCCGACATGCTCAAGGGAGGCGTCATCATGGACGTCGTTACCCCCGACCAGGCGAGGATCGCCGAGGATTCCGGGGCGTCGGCCGTCATGGCCCTGGAGCGCGTGCCAGCAGACATTCGCGCCCAGGGCGGCGTGGCACGGATGAGCGACCCCGAGCTCATCGAGGCCATCAAGGACGCCGTGTCCATCCCGGTGATGGCCAAGGCCCGCATCGGCCACTTCGTCGAGGCACAGGTGCTGCAGGCACTCAAGGTGGACTACATCGACGAGTCCGAGGTGCTCAGCCCGGCTGACTACGCCAATCACATCAACAAGTGGGACTTCGACGTCCCCTTCGTGTGCGGCGCGACCAACCTGGGCGAGGCCCTGCGGCGCATCACCGAGGGTGCAGCCATGATTCGGTCCAAGGGGGAAGCGGGCACCGGGGACGTCTCCGAGGCCGTCAAGCACCTGCGCACCATCCGCGGCCAGATCAACAAACTCACCAGCATGGACGACGACGAACTCTACGTCGCAGCCAAGGAGCTCCAGGCCCCCTACGATCTCGTCGACGAGGTGGCCCACACCGGCAAGCTTCCAGTCGTCATGTTCGTCGCCGGTGGAGTCGCCACCCCGGCGGACGCCGCGCTCGTCATGCAGATGGGAGCCGAGGGCGTCTTCGTAGGATCGGGCATCTTCAAGTCCGGAAATCCTGCCAAACGTGCTGCGGCGATCGTCAAGGCCACGACGATGTTCGACGATCCCCAGGCCATCGCCGACGTGTCCCGCTGCCTGGGAGAGGCCATGGTTGGCATCAACGTCGCCGACGTGCCCGCGCCCCACCGACTTGCCGAACGCGGATGGTGAGGGTCGGCATCCTTGCCCTGCAGGGAGGAGTGGACGAGCACGCCGCCAAGCTTCGGCAACTCGATGTGCAGGTGAGGAAGGTGCGGCGACCAGCCGATCTTGACGGACTGGACGGAATCGTCCTGCCCGGCGGGGAGTCGACGGTGTTCGACAAGCTGGCGCGCACTTTTCACCTCGACCAGCCGTTGCGTGACGCGATCGCCGGTGGTCTGCCCACCTTGGCGACCTGTGCCGGACTCATCTACTGCGCACGTGAGGTTCGAGACGCCGCTGTGGGCCAGCAGACCCTCGGAGTACTCGACGTCGTCGTGGGACGCAATGCGTTCGGAAGCCAGGTGGACTCCTTCGAGACCACCCTCGACGTCAAGGGATACGGATCGGTGCCGGCCACCTTCATTCGCGCGCCTCGAGTGGTGGAACTCGGGCCCGGCGTCCAGGCCATCGCGACCGTGGGTGATGGCAGTGTGGTCGGCGTCCAGCAGGGTCGGATCACGGCATTGGCGTTTCACCCTGAGCAGAACGAGGATCTCACGATTCACCGCACCTGGGTGACGCAGTTGTAGAACGATGAAGTATCAGTCGGTGCAGCGCTCAACGAGGGAGATGACTCTCCGATGAACGTCCATGGCCCTGACACATTGTGCACCCCATGACGCATTCCCAGTCGGGGTTCGAACCCCGACTGGATGAGTACCGCGGGCATCCGATGAACCGCGATGAGGTGTTGATATGATGTGATCAGGTTTTGCTTGATCGCACGGGGCTAATACAGATGACACGCTCTGTGTTCGTGATCTTGCAGACAGCTCCATAGGGGCGTCGCTCCACTTCACGGTCAAGAAGGAGTTTCATGTCAAAGATAGGTCGGGTTGTGTCGATCATCCTCATGGTGGTGATCATCCCCGCTCTCGCTCGCCATGGAGTTGGTGTCATTCCCGCTGCTCTTGTTGGTGCTGGCATAGGAGGGCTCACTGCGGTTGTCGATGGGGCACGTCAGAAACGGCGGATCCAAAGGAGTGGTGTGGGTGATGCAGATGGTGGTGAGCCTGGGCAGTGCACACAGCCGTGGCAGGACGCCCCGTCTGGACAAGACCGGGGTCAGGGTTAGTCACGCAGGATTGTGAGCGTGGTTGGGGCGTGGTCCCAACCCCAAAAACCATCGCCACTGGCAGGCCCGATGATTCCGAAGCGGCCGCCTTGGCTGCACACGACGCTGCCGAGCCATGCAAGGACGCATCGGCAACACGAGCCTGGTAGCCCTGCGCATGCAGTGCGGCTGCAGAAAACATCACGGTAGTGGTCTTGCTCACCTCGCCCTTCGCGTTCGTCACGGACCAAGTTGGGATCCCCTCACCAAGTAAAATCCTTGGGAGGCAGGTCAGCGGAGCTCAGAGCAGGCCTTCGTCCTTGAGGCGGCGATGAACACGAAGCTGCCGCTCCATCTCCGCCTCATCCTCCACCTGGGTGGATCAACTGTAGCGGATGGGTCACCTCCGAAGGGTCCTCGTGGATCGGCATCGGGACTTCCCGGTCATGGGGGTCTTGACGACCGCCTGGTGCAGTTTCCCCGAACCGGCGCCATCTGGTGGAGCACACGTGTGGTTGGGACAGCGATTCTGCACAGATGGCTGTTCTTTCGGGGCACTACCCATGAACGGGTGGTGCCCCCGTGGGGGCGGCACATGGCCCTGTCGGGGGTGTCATGACGAGTGGGCCCACCCACCCCATCAGCGGGGCGGTTTTTCGCAGGCGATTCCATCCCCGTCACGGTCCAGCCCGGTTCGGTACCCGGCCTCACCACGGTAGAGTGGGGCTGCCCCTGTTGCCCAGGCGTCTTTGCACCTTGCGTAGTACGCGCCGCCACTGGCTGGCCTGGGTTTGGTGGTGTGGCGTGTCTTTGGAGTCGTCCTGTTCCGGGGTGTCTTGGGCTTGGACGTCCTGTGGGATGTCTTGGGTTTGGACGTCCTGGGCTTGGTGGCAGGGGCCTTCGCCATCCCTGCAGGAACCTTGACGATGGGTGCGCTCACCGTGTTGGGCACGGACTGGTTCGGGCAGCCGTGCAATACCTGGGTCATGGCATCCTTCTCCGCCGGCGTCACCCACAGCTGGTACTTCTTCTTCACACCCACCTGACGAGCCACATAGGCACAACGGAACGACGTGTTCGCCGGTAGCCAGGTTGCGGCGTCCGCATCGGACTTCTGCTGATTGGCCGGGCCGTCGACCGCCAAGAGGTTGAGCGGGTCGTTGGCGAAGGCCACCCGCTGCTGCAACGGGATCTTCTGGGCGCCAGTCTGCCAGGCATTCGACAGGGCGACGACATGGTCGATCTGCACGGCAGACGAGGTGTTCTGCCCGCGATGAAAGGAGATCACTCTCCCGGTGTAGGGATCGGGGAGATCCCCGGAGGCAACGACACACTCGCCGGTTCCGGACTTGTACGTCTTGTTGACGAGGTCACGACGCAGAACGTCGTTGCGCGTGTCGCACCCATTGCGGTCGACGTCCAGCCAGGCATCCCCGAACTGGTGACGGGAGTACCCCGTCTTCGGCGCTCGCCCTTTCACCGGCAGGGCGGCAAGCGTCTCCAGCGCGCTGCCAGCGGTGGCCTGATGCGCCCTGGCACGTGGCCTCGGGGAGGCCGATGACGTTGGCGAAGGGTGTGTGGAGGCACTGGGATGAGACGTGGCACTCGGCCGGTCCGCTGCAAGTGGCTTCGGCGTGGCAGCTGGGTCCGCGGCATCCCCGGCTCGAGACGACGCGGATGGGGACGTCTGTGGAACGGTCGACTCCGACTCGTCGGCCGGGGCGATGGCCCCGCCGGTGACAAGCAGGACGAAGGAGACGAGCAGACCCCACAACGACTGCTTGCGCGTGGCGTCGAACAACGGCGTGATCCAGGAGTGCCCGAAGGCCAGGTGCCACAGGGTCGAACCCAGCAGGAACAGGGCGCACAGGATGAGCCCCAGGGACGTCCGGCCAGCCAGGAACGGCCATCCGAAGAGGATGACGAGGACGGCAATTCCCACCCACGCCTTCATCCGAGGTGGCCGATGCGGATCCGGCCCAGGTGAACCGGATGGCTGCTGGGCGGCAGGGGGACTGCCGGGTTGGGCATGGGGGCGGGTGTCCCACGGTTGCTGATTCGTGCCAGGCATCGGTTCTCCTGGAGGTCAAGGACGAAGACAGAATGGTAAGGATACCGTGTTGGTACGAGCCAAGTGCCGCTCAGCACCATGTGACTACCGGTGTTGCTCCACTTCGGCGTCGTCGTGGGTCAGGTGTGGAACGGTCTTGACGCCCTCGCCAGTGAGGGGAGACCTCATCGTGTCCAGAGAGTGTCACACCCCCGTTTTAGCATCGGGTCATGCGGCACAGTCATGATGACAGTATTTGGCAGCCAAGCTTGGAGAATTGGTGGGTTCAGGAGCAGAACCCGTCTGGGCAGGGGAGGTTTCCCGTGGCGGAGATCAACGGGACACGACAAGGTTGGCAGGAGGCGCCCGACGACATGGAGGGGTTGAGTCAGCTGGCGCGGATCGCCTGGGAAGCATGGGAGGAGTACGCCCCGACAGCATTCGGGATGCTTCGGGACCCCAGGACGTTCTTTTCGAGACTGGGGGAGCGGGCCCAGGAACAGGAGAGCCAACTGGCAGCAGCGATGCAAGGCCCGGACAAGCCAGGGGAATCGACGATGGCCAAGGCAGGACGGATCCAGCAGGCGACGAACGCAGCCCGCGAGCAGGTGATCGTCGAGATGTGTCGTCCACCAGCCGACCTGATGGAGGACGACAACGACGACCTGCTGGACGATCGCGAGGCAGCGGAATCGTGGTCGACGGGGGTCAACTACTACCTCCTGCCGTGGATCGAGGAAGAACCCGACCCGGAGGAGGACGAGGACATGTACGACCTGTACTGGTCACTGATCGGCCGAAAGTACGACGCACACAAAGAATCGGACACTCTCTCGTGGACGCGACGAATCCATCGTCACACATACAACTTGGTGTCGAGGGTGTGGGTCTGGACGAGGAGCGGCGGAGTCGACTCGGTTGGTGTCGGGACCTCGTAGGCTTAATGCCATGACGTGGAAACGCAACATTCCTGGCCTGCTGACCGACGACATTCGCCTCAGGGTCCCGTTGGACC
>OJLS01000003.1_pt1 | contig 74635 bp, 51 predicted proteins | sample 1597081 | NCBI WGS metagenome assembly OJLS01 (sample SAMEA3904663, study PRJEB24821) | metagenome | biome: Builtin; feature: hospital; material: surface | place: USA | collected 2013-05-22
GCTGACGGTCGACGCGCTGGCAGACTTGCCGGCAGCGCCCTTCTTCGCGGGTGAGGGTTTCGACGTGGACTTGGTCCCGACCTTCTTCACCTCGTCGGTGGCAGGCTTGACGACCTTGCTGGAGATCTTGCGCTCACCAGCCTTCTTGCCGTTCTTGTAGGTGACCTCCCAAGTTTCCTCGTTGACGCCGTTGACGCCCTTGGTGGTGATCTTCGTGGTGCCCTTGTCCATCGAGGAGTCCTTGACCGTCTTGGTCTTGAACTTCGCGTCGGACTTGCGGGTCTCCTTCTTGGTGTCGACCTTGGTGAAGTCGATGACCATGCCATAGGTGAGCGGAGTGCCCAGGCCCGGCTTGGAGATGTCGTTGGAGTCCACCTTGATGCCAGCAGCCTTGAGGGCGTCGGCAACGGTTCCCCGCGCAGAAACCTGCTGGCTCTTGGAGCCAGTCTTGACGATGACGTCCTGGGCGGTGCGAACGGTGATCGACAGCCCCTGACGTGAGATACCGGACGAGCGGCTCACCGACAGGTTGTCGTTGGAGTCGACCAGGCCTGCCTTCGCGAGGAAGTCCGAGACGTTCGTCTCGGTGGTCCAGCGAGTGACCTTCTTGCCGTCCACCGTGAGGACGACCTTGCGTCCGTACTTGACGGTGATGACCGATCCATCGGAGACGTCACTGTTCAGTGCTGGCTGCACGGAGTCGTGCTCACCCACCGTGATGCCCTGGGAACCCAGGACTTCCTGAACAGTTCCGGGGTGAACCTTGGCCTCACGAGAGACACCGTCCACCGAGATGGTGACATCGTCACGGTTGAGGACGTTGGCCATCGTCACGCCACCGGCAGTGGTCAGTGCAACGGCTCCGGCGATCGCAGAGGCAATGATCTTCGACATTCGCTTCCCAAGAGGTCGGGGGCTCGAGTGCTCTGTGGTTCTCGAGGGCCCAGAACGGTCAGTTGCTATGTACCGGCCGGGCGTTGACGCCCAACCACACGCCACTCACGCAGCGCTTGGTAAACGATACGACGCATTCCCCTCAAAAACCAAAAATTTCCTGAGAAAAACTCAGAAAGCAGGGCGCCTGGCGTTCGGCGCCGAGCCATCTGAGCCTGTCATGACGGGCTGAAATGGGTTTCTCATGTTCTCAGGATCGCGGGCGGAACCCGGTGAGCCTCAGACTGTTGAGCACGACGAACACCGACGAGAACGACATCGCCGCAGCAGCAATGACCGGGGTGAGCAGGCCCAGGGCGGCGACGGGGATGGCGAGGACGTTGTAGCCGAATGCCCACCACAGGTTGCCGCGGATGATCCCACGGGTGGCGTCGGCGAGCTCCAGGGCATCCACCCCGGCACCCAGATCGGCACGGGTGAGGGTGACGTCCGCTGCAGCGATGGCGACATCGGTACCGGTCCCCATGGCCATGCCCAGGTCTGCCGTGGCCAGGGCAGCCGCATCGTTGACGCCGTCACCGATGAAGGCCACTCGACGCCCCTGCTGCCGCAGCTGCTCGACAACCGTCACCTTCTGGCCAGGGGTGGTCTCGGCATGGACCTCGTCGATGCCGACGGTCTCGGCCATCGTGTGGGCAGCGCCGGGATTGTCACCGGTGAGCAGCACGGGCCGCAGCCCACGACGGCGCATCCGTTCGACGGATCGGGCGGAGCTGGGGCGCACGGTGTCGGAGACGGTGAGCGCCCCGCGCACCTGATCGGCCACGCTGACGACGAGTACGGTGTGGCCGCTTTCGGCGGCCTGTTCGACGGCGGCACGCAGGCCTTCGGGCAGGGGAACCAAGCCGGGGCGCCCCACCACGATCTGGACGGGTTCAGCCTGAGAGGTCTCCTCCTGCTGTCGATCTGTCTGCTGTTGATCAACGTCCGGTCGATCCGGCGTGTGCGCCTCATGTGGTTGATCCTGCGCCTGGCTCAGTCGACCACGTACCCCCTGCCCGGGCAGGGCCTCGACGTCGTCCACCTGGGCCGGACGGACACCCAGCTGTTCGGCTCGGTGCAGCACCGCATGGGCGATGGGGTGTTCCGAGCCGGACTCCACCCCGGCCGTCAGGCGAAGGAGTTCCTCGGCCTGTCGACCGTCAAGGGCTTCGCCGTCAGATCCAAGGACCTGTGCCACGGCCATGACGGCACTGGTGAGGGTGCCGGTCTTGTCCATGACGACGGTGTCGATGCCCTGGGCACGCTCCAGTGCCTGGGGCCCACGGATGAGCACCCCCATGCGGGCACCGCGCCCGGTCCCGGCGAGCAACGCCAGCGGAGTGGCGAGCCCCAGAGCACACGGGCAGGCGATGATGAGCACCGAGATGGCCGCGGTGAGGGCCGCCGCCACGCGTCCGGTGACGAGCATCCACACCACGAAGGTGAGCACGGCGATGCCGATGACCGCCGGGACGAAGACTGCCGAGATCTTGTCGGCCAGGTCCTGGCTGGACGAGCGTCCGGTCTGGGCCTCGTCGATGAGACGGGCGATGTGGGCGAGCTGGGTGTCGTCGCCCACGGCGGTCGCCTGTACGACGAGCCGACCGGAGCTGTTGATCGCCGAACCGACGACGGCGTCCCCCGGACCGACCTCCACCGGCACGGACTCACCGGTGAGCATCGAGTTGTCGACGGCAGAGCGTCCCTCGACGACGGTCCCGTCGGCGCTGACGCGTTCCCCGGGGCGCACGACGAACCGTTCGCCCACCCCCAGGGCTGCGATGGGTCGTTCCACCTCGGTGCCGTCACTGGTGAGCAGGTGGACGATGGTCGGACGCATGTCGAACAGGGCCTGCAGTGCCGAACCGGCCTCGGCCCTGCTGCGATGCTCGATGTAACGACCCGCCAGGATGAACATGATGACGCCGACGGCTGCTTCGAGGTACAGCGACCCAGCGGCATGTGTCTGGGAGCTGGACAGTCGCCAGGTCATGTGGTGCCGCATGCCGATACGGCCCGCATCACCCCAGACGAGCGCCCACAGGGACCATCCCAGGGAGGCCAGGGACCCCATGCTGATGAGGGTGTCCATGGTCGTCGCGCCATGCTTGAGGTTCACCCAGGCTGCGCGGTGGAAGCCGAATCCGCACCAGAACACCACGGGCAGGGTGAGCGCCAGGCAGACCCACTGCCAGGCCGGGAACTGCAGTGTCGGCGTCATGGACAGCACGATGACCGGCAGACCGAGCACCATCGCCCCGATGAGGCGATGCCTCAGCTGCGTCTGGCGATCGACGACCGGTTCGCTGGTGGACGACGGCCGGGCCTGGTATCCGGTGCGGGTGACGACGTCGATGAGGTCGTCCTGGCTCACCTGGGGCGGGGCCAGGACGTGTGCCTTGGCCGTGGCGTAGTTGACGGTGGCCTTGACCCCGTCGACCTTGTTGAGCTTCTTGGTGATCCGGGCAGCGCAGGAGGCACAACTCATGCCGGAGATGTCCAGGTCGACGGTTCGGCGCGCCCCACCATTGTCGGCAGGCTCGTCAGCCGTCATGACGTTGGTGCCCGGGCCACCATTTGCCGTGTGGGCGTTGCGGGTCGCCGTGTGGACGTTGTGGGCAGGCGTGCCGGTACGCGGGGAGCCGGCAGTCGGCCCCTCGGTGCTGATCGAATCAGCACTGGAGGCACCGACCACCGTGACGCTCCTTGACTCGTTCTGGTCGTGTCGAGACGTGGGTACTCCTCAGTGATGGCCGCCGCACTTGCACTCGCCCTCACCGTGGGCAGCGTGCCTCTCAGCAGCATCGGCGGAGTGCTGGTGCTCACCGCAGCCACAGTCACAACCATCCTTCTCGTCGTGACAGTCGCACTCACAGTCCTTGCCGGCACCAGCCTCGCCAGCGTGCTCGCAGCAGTCATCCTTCTTGTCGTCGCACGAGCAGTCATCGTGCTTGTCACCGCACTGGCAGGCGTCCGCGGGGTTCTTGCCACAGGCACACGTGCCCTCGGGGTGACCAGCGGTGTCGAGGCTGTCCGCCTTGGTCGCGGTGTACTCGCCAGCCTCGTCCAAGGCCTTGTTGATGGCATCCATGCTGATCTCCTCAGCCGAGTCGATGGTCATGGAGCCGGTCTCCAGGCTCACGTACACCTTGTCGACGCCGTCAATGGCCGAGACCTCCTCGGTGATCGCCTTGACGCAGTGCTCGCAGGTCATGCCGGTGATCGTGTATGTCGTGTTCATGTCAGTACCTTTCGTTGGGAACGTTGGATCGTGGGAAGAACGGAGATGACGTCTGGCCCGAATGGGAGTCCAAGACCCCTGGAGCCGTGCACGGCGGGAGTACGGAACCGAGTCGAGCCTCAGGACCTGACGAGCCGGGCAATGGCACGATTCGCCTCGTCGATCTTGTCGGTCGCCTCCTGACCACCGCATTGGGCGGCCCGAGCCACACAGTGGTTCATGTGTTCGGACAGCAGTTTGAGTGACAGCGACTTGAGGGCGGAGTTCACCGCAGCGATCTGGGTGAGGATGTCAATGCAGTACTTCTCCTCCTCAACCATCCGCTCCAACCCGCGCACCTGACCTTCGATACGGTGCAGACGACGCAGGTAGGCATCCTTCTCGCCGAGATACCCGTGCCCCGGTGATCCAGGCGCAGTGGTCGACGACGTGGCGACGCCGACGTCCGTACCTTCCTGGGGCTCGACGTACTCTCGGGGCACTGCATCCGAGACCGACGCGTCCTGGGAGAACGCGAGATCCATCGCACTACCGCACTGGCACGATTCAGCCATCCGTCACCTCCGACTCGGAGGATACCCCAGTGGGGTATTCGAGACAATGGCTCGACGCTGCTCTTCACCCTCGACGAACGTCCACCATCCGCATCCCCTCACCCGTCGCATCCCGCCAACCGGGAACGACACCTCGAGCCATTCGAACGCCGGCTGCGATCACGACCCCTCACACCCCCATGATCATGTGGACAACTCCTTGCCAGAGCAGGAAAAAGAAGTCACTCGGGAGTGTTCGACACCTGTGTGCAGCACGTTCGATACACAGGGTTCACCGGTGTGTCACTGCCGAAAAATATCGGTCGTTTTTATGTTTCTCCTAGTCAGAGCGGTTCTATCGGCGTGTCGTCAACAGGGAACAGTGAGTTGTCCACAGTTGTCCACAAGTTTTCCCCACCCGGTCCACCGGCTTCCACCGGTTGTCCACACACCCTGTGGAAAACTCCGTCCTGGTTAGTTGACAAGCGTCCATTCCAGCCCCTTGAATGGAGCCGGCGACACCGTCCTGCCGTTGCGCAAGCGCTGCACACGTTCAACCCTGTGACGGCCGCCCCGGCACCCGCACGTCCCGAGAGGCACACCGCCTTGCCGGGCCCTCGTCCTGAAGGTGATGACTTTGCCAGACCCAGCGAGCAGCATGCGCGCAGATCTCACTCCGCCCCAGGACCTCGATGCCGAACGCTCCGTGCTCGGTTCGATGCTCATGAGCAAGGACGCCATCTCCGACACCGTCGAGATCCTCAAGGGACGGGACTTCTACCGCCCGGCCCACGAGACGATCTTCGACGCCATCCTGTCGCTGTACTCTCGCGGCGAGCCTGCCGACGCCATCACCGTCGGCGCGGAACTGGAACGCACCGATCAACTCGATCGGATCGGTGACCGCGTCTACCTGGCCGACCTGCTCGGTTCGGTCTCGATCGCCGAGAACGCCTCGTACTACGCCAGGATCGTCTCCGACAAGGCAGTACTGCGCCGTCTCGTCGACGCCTCGATGCGCATCTCACAGATGGCCTACCAGGGGCAGGGGGACGTCGCCGACACGGTGGACGCCGCCCAGCAGGAGCTCTACGACGTCGCCGAGGGACGCACCAGCGACGACTACCACATCCTGTCCGAACTGCTCGAGAGCACCTGGGACGAGTTGGAGTCCATCGAGAGCCGTGGGGACGCCATGGGCGGCATCCCCACCGGGTTCGCCGATCTTGACGAACTCACCAATGGCTTCCAGCCAGGACAGATGATCATCGTCGCGGCCCGTCCGGCAATGGGCAAGTCAACGGTGGGACTGGACTTCGCCCGGGCCGCGTCGGTGAAGAACAACCTCACCAGCGCCATCTTCTCCCTGGAGATGGGGCGCAACGAGATCGTCATGCGACTGATGTCGGCCGAGGCGGGCATGGAGCTGTCCCGGATGCGCAGCGGGCGCCTCACCGAGGAGGACTGGCAGCGGTTGGCGTCCACCGCGACGAAGATCTCGTCCGCCCCGCTGTACATCGACGACTCCCCCAACCTCACCATGATGGAGATCCGGGCCAAGGCACGTCGCCTCAAGCAGAAGCACGACCTCCAACTCGTCGTCATCGACTATCTGCAGCTCATGACGAGCGGCAAGCGGGTGGAGTCGCGTCAGTTGGAGGTCTCGGAGTTCTCCCGCCAGATCAAGCTGCTGGCCAAGGAGTTGGAGATCCCGGTGGTCGCGCTCTCCCAGCTCAACCGTGGCCCCGAGCAGCGCACCGACAAGCGACCCATGGTGAGCGACCTGCGCGAGTCCGGATCGCTGGAGCAGGACGCCGACATGGTCATCCTGCTGCACCGTGAGGACGTCTACGACAAGGAGTCCCCGCGCGCCGGGGAGGCCGACTTCATCGTCGCCAAGCACCGCAACGGCCCCACCCGGACCATTCCCGTGGTGTTCCAGGGCCACTACTCGCGGTTCGTCGACCTGCAGAAGTGATCGATTGTTGGGCCGGAACACACGACGGGCTACCGTGAGGTCATGGACGCCATGCATGCTGTCGCCGTCACCCAGTCCCTGCCGATCACCGATCCCGACGTCTTCGTCGACGTGGACCTGCCAGTGCCCAGCCCTGGCCCGCTCGACCTGCTCGTGGAGATCGAGGCGATCTCCCTCAACCCCATCGACGTGAAGCTTCGCCGCAAGGCCGGAACCCCCGACGAACCGCTCATCCTGGGTTTCGACGCCGCCGGGGTGGTACGCGCCGTCGGTGAGCGGGTGAGCGACTTCCAGGTGGGCGACGTCGTCTGGTTCTCCGGGCAGAGCAACCGTCCGGGCAGCTATGCCCAGTACACCCTCGTCGACTCCCGAATCGCCGCCCGACGTCCGGCAAGCCTGAGCGCCGCCGAGGCCGCCGCCATGCCGTTGACGAGCATCACGGCATGGGAGGGGCTGCACGATCACCTGCGCATCGGTGCCCACGACTCACTGCTCATGATCGGCGGTGCCGGCGGGGTGGGGTCGATGGTGATCCAGCTGGCCCGACTGGCCACCGACGGGGACGTCGTCGCCACGTCCTCCCGGGAGGCGTCCCGAGCCTGGTGCCGGGACATGGGGGCCACCGCAGTCATCGACCACCGCAATGATCTTGCCCAGGAATTGCACGAGGTCGGGGTCAACGGCGTCGAGACCGTCTTCTCGGCCTACACCGTCGGTAGGGAGGCCGAACTGGCACAGCTCATGAGACCGTTCGGCAGACTCGTCATGATCGACGGCACCGACTCCTTCGACATGACGGCGTTCAAACCCAAGTCGTTGAGCGTCACCAGCGAGTCGATGTTCGCTCGTCCCATCTTCGGCACCGCCGACGTCGCCGAGCAGGGCCGGATCCTGGCGAGAGTGGCCGATCTCGTCGACGAGGGGCGGCTACGCACCACGGTGGCCCATCAGTTGCAGGGTCTGACGGTGGACAACATCGTCGAGGGGACGGCCCTGGTGGAGTCGGGCCGGATGGTGGGCAAGATCGTCGTCACGGCGTGAGCGTCCAGAACCATCCGAACGACGCGACGCCCGAACCACTCGGGGTCATGGCAGCACGAGGAGGATCTGACGTGTCAGAGTCAGGACGCGTGGCCGGGCCGGGACACGTGACAGGGCCAGGACGTTCCCGGCCACACCCCTTGGGGAAGAGTGCTGGGCTGGACCTGTCCGAGCCAGCCGATCGGGTGGCACCACGTCTGCTCGGGGCGACGATCATGCACGGTTCGGTGGGGGTACGACTCACCGAGGTCGAGGCCTATCTGGGCATTGACGACCCGGCATCGCACGCGGCACGCGGACCCACCCCGCGCAGCTCGGTGATGTTCGGCCCACCCGGTCACATGTACGTCTACCTCTCCTACGGCATTCATCGATGCGTCAATGTGGTGTGCAGCCCGGACGGGACGGCCTCGGCGGTGCTGCTGCGTGCCGGGCAGATCGTGTGCGGAGTGGACGAGGTGCGTTCCCGACGCGGCGCCGTGCCCGCACGTCGACTGGCCAGTGGGCCGGGCAATCTCGGATCGGCTCTGGGAGCGGATCTCACCGACTGGGGAGCGGCCCTCACAGTGTGTGCCATGGGTTCGCCCATCGAACCAGCCACCGAGGGCCGGGCAAACGATCCCCCGCACCCGGACGGCCATGACCGGCTGGGCACGGATCAGTCCACACCAGATGGCGTCACCCACCATGACTGCCCACCCCGATGGCGGCTCATCCCGGCCAGCGAGCCTGTTCGGTACCGCACCGGGCCGCGGGTGGGGATCAGTCGCAATGCCGATGCTCCGTTGCGGTTCTGGATCGACGGCGACCCCACCGTGTCCGGACGACGATGAGACTGCCCGGAGCCTGACCTTGGTCACGGACCAACGAGGTGTCGAGACGGTGCCAGCCACGAATGACGAAGCATCGTGGCGAAGCCAGATCACGGCCGACGAGGTATCGAGTCGAGGTCAGAACACGGCTGACGGGGTACCGAGTCGGGCCCCGGCGCGAACGGAGCCGGGAGGAGTCAACCGCCCAGCTCCCTCCGAGTGCCCCAGGGAAGCGGACATCACCAGGAGACCGGGGTTGCCATTCGGGATTGCTCGGCCCCTTCACCGTCCCGACCGGGTCGTGCCGCGCATCGGGGTGGCGGTGAGCGGGTCCTCGGGCCACGGGTGTTTGATGTAGCGTCCCCGATTCTCCGCTCGTACCTGCGGGTAGACGTTGGCCCAGAAACTCGCGAGATCATCGGTGACGGCCAGGGGACGTCGAGCCGGGGAGAGCAGGTGCAGGAGCACCGGCAGGCGTCCGTCGCAGATCACCGGGGTCGTCGTCCACCCGAAGCACTCCTGCAGCTTCACCGCGAGCACCGGGGGTGAGTCGTCACCGACCTCGGGGTAGGCGAGCCGAATGTGGGAACCGGTGGGCACCTCGATGGTCTCGGGAACGAGGTCGTCCAGATGGCTGGCCTGCGGCCAGGGCAGCAGGGCACGCAGTCCCGCTGCCGGGCTGAATGGTCGTCCGGCAGCGACGGCGTCCAGGTCGATCCACTCACGCGCCCGGTCGATGAGGGCAGCTTCGCCCACATCGGGCCAGCCTCCCCCAGCGCTCCCGGCATTGTCGGCCCCCGCGCCCATGACCCCCGCACCCATGACTCGGTGCAGCACGCCGAGCCGTCGACGCAGCATGTCTGCCGAGGCCGACCAGGTGAGCACCCCGTGACCGTCGACACCCAGGCCATGCTCGTGCAGTGCCGCCACCACCGCGTCACGAGCCGCTTGCCCACCGACGGTGATCGGGGTGGAGCTCAGCTCGATGGCACCCAGCCGGTGCACCAGTCGTCCCTGGACCTTGCCACCACCAGATCGACCCGCACCGTCCTGCCAAGTGGCAATCTCCTCGGTGACCTCGAGGCCCTGCGCAGCCTGCATGGCGCGTTCCGGGGCCAGTGGTGCAGCCGAGCGGATGACGGCACCGGACTGACCGCGCCGCGTGGTGCGGGAGACGTCGGCCACCGCGAGCCACTGCGCACCCGTCAACGGTGATCCGACCGGCAGATCAGCTGCCGTACCGGAGGCGAGCAGATAGTTTCTCGACCCCGCACCACGCTGACGCGCGACGTTCTGGGGGCGGGCCAGGGCCACGACGAGGGCCACTGCATCGTCCGCGTCACCGGCAGACCCTCCGCCCGGGGATGCAGCCCCGTATGGGGTTGGCCCAGCAGCATCCCCCGCCCGGCCATGTTCAGTGGGGCCAGGCTCGGTTCGACCAGGCTGGGCCGAACTGGCCCCAGCCGTACCCGGTTGCTGCGAGCCCTGGTCTCGGGCGATCTGCTCCAGCCGCCGCACCTGCACCCGCCACTGGGGTGACGCACGATGGTTTCCCGACCGCAGTGCGTGCACCAGCCCCGGGAGATCCGCCTCGGCGGCGCGTTCCCCAAGCTCCAGAGCGGCGACGGTCTGCGCAGCGGCCCGGGCACCAACCATCTGGGCTCCCGTGAGCAGGCCGCGGGCCAGGGCCGGGCTCGTCGGCACCAGGGCGAGCCGTCGTCCCCAGCGTGTGGGGCGTCCCTGCTCGTCCACGGCGCCCATGACACGCAACTGCTCCACGGCGTCCCGCACCTGGTCCGGCGGCAGCGGATCGGGCAGGGCCATCCCCTCACCGCAGGGTGCGCCCCAACAGGACAGGGTGAGCAGCGGCCCAGTGAGGTCGGCGTGCCTGATCTCCGGGGCGGGTTCGGCATCCATGCCGGTCCAGTCCTCGGCTGCCAGACAACGCACCGCCACCCCGGGCCCCAGACGAGCGGCACGTCCGGAGCGTTGGATCGCCGCAGCCCGGGACTCCCGTACCGTCACCAGGCCAGTCATGCCCCTGCCACGGTCCAGACGCGGCTCCCGGGCCAGCCCTGAGTCGATGACCAGACGCACCCCCGGCACGGTGAGGGACGACTCGGCGATGGAGGTCGCCACGACCACGCGCGGTCTGGTCGGGGCGGTGAGCACCTGGTCCTGGTCGCGCAGACTCATCGAACCGGTGAGGGTCATCACCTCGACCTGCGGCAGCGCGGTACGCAGGTGCGCAGCCACCTGCTCCACCTCCCACGCCCCCGGCAGGAAGACGAGGGCACAAAGAGGTGCGTCGGTGCCCGATGCGCCCGGACCGTTGTCAGCATGCGGTTCACGGGCGCCCTCGTCACCAAACCCACAGGTGTTCCCGGTGCCGGGATCACTGGTCAGCGTCGTGACGGCCTGGCAGGTCTGACGGCTCACATGGTCGAGGAATCTCCGATTTACCCGAGACCCGTCGGTGGCAGGCGCACCGAATGGTGCCCAGCGCACCTCGAGAGGGTGCAACACCGACGGCACCTGCACCGTGGCCACCCGGCGTCCGGTGCCGCGGGTCAGCAGGTCCGACCACCGCTCGGCTTCCAGGGTGGCCGACATGGCGACGAGTCGCAGGTCGTCGCGCAACTGGACGAGCTCACAGAGCATGGCGACCAACAGGTCGGAGTCGAGATGACGCTCGTGGACCTCGTCGAGGACGACGGCGTCAACCCCGCCAAGTTCGGGATCGGTGAGCAGCCGGCGCACCAGCACCCCGGTGGTGACGAACTCGATCCGGGTCGAGGGGGCGAGGGTGGACTCGCCACGCACGGTGTGGGCAGCCACCTGCCCCGGTCTGGTGCCGGTGAGTTGACACAGACGTCGTGCCGCGGCCCGAGCCGCCATCCGTCGTGGCTGGGTGACGATCACCCGACCGGTACTCCCACCGTCCGGGCGGGCGCCGTTTGGACGGGCATCACCCGCAGCGCCCGTGGCGAGAAGGGAGGCGACCAGGGGCGGCACGAAGGTCGTCTTGCCGGTACCGGGTGGGGCCTGGACGACCATCGCCCCATCTGCCAGACCAGCTTCCAGATCGGCGCGGTACCTGCTGATCGGCAGTCCGGCGCCGATGTGCTGCAGGTCGATGGGCACTGAGTCGGCGGTCACTGGGGCTGGGAGGACTCGTTCACACCATCATCCGTGGATGAGGTGGCAGATGGTTCTGCACCACCGTCGGAGCCGGACTTGTCGGTACGAGGACGCCGGAGGTTGGCATCCTGGAGCGCTGGTGTCTCCCCCACCGACTCGGGATTCTGCACCGTCTCGGTGAGCGGTTCGGGTGCATCGTCCAGGGTGAATGCGGTGGCCGGCACCTCGGACCAGGCACCGACGACATTGCGAGCGATCATGGTCATGATCTGCACGGCGTCATGTTCGGCACCATCCAGGGCAGCGAACTCGTCGGGGCTCATCCAGGCCAGTTCCCGGGACTCTCCTGGTCCGGGCTCCCCCACCGGGTCCTCGTCGGTGATCATGGCCATGACGAGGTCGGAGTGGAAATGGCCCGGGTAGGGGCTGTGGGTGTTGACGGCAACCGGGGCGGGGTGCATGACGTCGTGGATGCAGCCCTCGACTGCCGGCAGGGCCTGCAGCACGCGCAGCTGGCTGAACTCGTAGCCGGTCTCCTCGCGCAGCTCGTGGGCCAGCGCCTGCCACGGATTCTCGGTGTGCTCGATGTGCCCACCGGGCTGCAGCCAGATGTTCAGCTTGCGGTGCCGGTGCACCAGAGCCTTGACCTCACCGTCCTGACGGCGCATGATCCAGGCGCTGATCGTCATGTCGTGTCCGTGCGGCTGGGTGTGAAGATGCGGCATGGATCCAGATTTTCACACCCGCACAAGGGTTGTCAGTCCACAGCTGGATGGGCGGCTCACCCCACGGTGAGAAGGTAACATTCCTCACATGAGCCGTAACACCACCATCATCGCCAGCGTGGCCGTGGCCGTGGCCGCCGTCACCATCGCCTCCGCCACCGTTCTTGCCAAGGCGCGCAGCGGCGCCGATCCGCGTATCGACGCAACCTCCAACGACTCCCTCAAGACCCTGCGCAGGACTCGTCCGTCCGGGGGCCGGCACACCCGCCGTCGCGATCCGCTCGCCGATGGCCATGCCACCCCCGCCGCCGGACTCAACTCGGTGCGTCAGGCCCCGAAGTACTTCACCTACGGACGCTGACCTCAGCCCCGAGCAAGCTTGTCGGACACCGTCCCGACCGCCTGACTGACGAGCCGGCCGGCAACGCCGGCCAGTGATCCAGCCGTCCGACCAGCCGCACGCACCGACTCGTGCACCGCATGGTGCACCCGTCCGGCACGGGTGCGGGAGCGTCCGGACTCCCACTGCTCCATGACCTCGTCGAGCAGCTGCTCCATCGTGCGGGCCGCCGCCTCACGGGAGTACCTCGTGTTCAACAGCTCGGCCTCCCGTGCAGCCCACCGTCCCCGGGTGGCCTCATCGGCGTCCAGGACGGCGCGCACCCCGGAGGCGATGTCGTCGGGATCGGTCACCGCGCCGATCTCGTCGTCGCCGATGACCTTGGCGAGTGGTGTGCGGGCATTGGTGACGACAGGCAACCCCGCCGCCATGTAGTCGAAGAGTTTGGTGGGGCTCATGCCCTTGTCGAACACCGGGATCGGGGCGACGACGTGCAGTCCGATGTCACAGGCCTTGAGCAGTCGAGGAACCTCGGTCTTGGCGATCGGGTCGCGGAACTCGATGTTCGAGATTCCCTTGGAGCGTGCCAGCTCGACGCACCGGTCCTTGTCGCCACCCTCCCCGACGAGCAGGAAGTTCACCTCGGGGCAACGCTCGGCGGCATTGACGATGTGTTCGACGCCGTCCTTGACGCCGTGCGACCCGGCGAACACCGCCGTCACCCCGTGGATGTCGAACTCCTCGCGCAGCTTCTCGCGATCCTCGTCCACCTCGAAGTCCGAGAGTTGGGTGCCATTGGGGATGACGACCATGAGACCTTCGGGGTCGATGCCCAGGCTGCGGAAGTGATCACTCCAGTCGACGACGGTGACGACCCGCTCAGCCTGGGTGTAGATGAATTTCTCGAGCTCGATGAGCACCTTGTGGATGGCGCTCCCCTCACGCAGACCGCCGGTGGAGACCAGTGAGTCAGGCCACAGGTCACGCACCTCGGCGACGTAGGGGCGTCCACGCAGCCGGGCCGCGATCATACCGGCCACCGGGTTGAGCAGGTGGGGGCTGGAGGCGTACACCAGATCGGCCTTGCGCACACTCGCCACGGCGGCCGCCTCAGCTGTGAAGAACAGCCATCCGACAAGGCGTTTCACGCCGTTGTTGTGGTACTCGGGAACCCAGACCAGGGTGAATCGTGGATCGTCGGTGTGCAGCCGCTGTTTGGCATGGTGGGCGAAGTTCGCACCGATGAAGTGTGGCGTCCAGCTGGCCACCCGGCTGAAGATGTCGGCATTGCGGGTGGGGCCGACGACCCCTTGGGGCACAGCGAACTGGTTGACGACGGTGACCCTGCGATCGGTGGTCATGGACGTTCCTTTCCGGCGAGCGGAGCCGCCACATTCTTCACGAGATTCGTTCGGGGCGGTGCGCCGCACCGCATCGGGATGCACGCAGCCCTTGCCACGCCGCTGTCGGGTCGATTCCGTGAGATCGGCCACGAGGGTTTCGAGGGTGCGAGCCTGGGACTCGAAGTTGAGCTGATCGGCGATGGCCTGGGCCCCGGCCTGCCCCATCCGGGCACAACGCTGCGGGTCGGCCAGCAGCGGCGCCAATCCTGCGCAGGTGGCGTCTAGGGACTCGGTGTCGACGAACACTCCGGCACCCCAGCCGCCGAACATCTGCTGCCAGGCATCGAAGTTCGAGGCGCAGAACGGCACCCCGGAGGCCATGTACTCGAAGAGTTTGGTGGGTAGGGAGCGGGTGTAGTTGGGCAGTGGCTCGAGCATCACCAGACCGATCTGGGCCGCGGAGATGATCTGCGGCACTTCGGTGGGCCCCACCATCCCGTGATAGGTGACGATGCCCTCACCCACAGCATGCTCAATGGCTGCCCGACACGCGCGTCGCGAAGCTCGTCCGGCCAGGTGCAGGTGGACGCGTGGATCGTCGGCGTGCAGTCGACGAGCCACCTCGATCATGAAGGAGAGCTTGCGCTCCTCGGTGAGGTCTCCGACGTAGACCAGACGTCCGGGCACCGGCTGAGGATCGACGGCGAAGTTGTGCTGCCACGGGTAGTTGCGCACCTGCACGGTGCGGGCATGGGAATACGTGTCTGCGATGGTGTCGGTTGCGGCGACGATGGCGTCGGCATGACGATCTGCCAGCCCGGTGAGGATTCGAGCCGCACCACGAGCCACCGGACGAGTGAGACGATTGAGGTACGGCTTGGTGTCGATCTGGCCGACGAAGTCCTCGTGGGCGTCGTAGATGACGGCGCAGCCACTGCGCGCCTTGAACACCAGGGCCATCGGGATGAGCTCGGGATCGTGGATCTGCAGGACGTCGGGGCACAGCCGCTCCAGCACCGACCAGGCCTCCCGCTGGCCGCACACCAGTCGTCGCAGTCGTCCGCCCGGGTGCAGGGCGATGATCGGCACGTCGTCGTCGACGCCGTCCCGGTCAGCGCGAATCACCAGGTGGAAGTCGTACCCGGCCTCTACCATCGCCCGAGCCTCCTTGTTGAAGACCCGGTTGTCATGGGTGTGGTGCACGGTGGACAGGTGGATCACGGTGGTGTCAGCAGGCTGGATCACTGTTTCTGTTCTCCTTGGTCGTGCCGAGGCTGCTCACGTCGGCCGTTGGCACCGTTCAGACGATGGGAGTGCGCATCGTGTTGCGGTGATCGGTCCACGCTCGAACGCTGTTCACCAGCCGATTCCTGCACCATACCGGGGAGCTGATCGGAGTCGTCAAGCACGAGCGCCATGAGGCACAGCATCACGGCCAGCCATGCCGCAGTGACATTCGGACCGATGAACTGACTGTTGGCGCAGGCCAGCAGTGGACTTGCCACCAGCAGTCCCATGAGCACACCGGCGGTCGCTGCACGTATTCCCTTCCGATGGGCTCGTCCGGCTCGCCAGGCTGTGATGAGTGCGCCGATCCACACTGTCACGAGCAGGGCGAGCACCACGAGGCCATAGTCCACGGCAACTTCGATCATCCCGTTGTGCGCGTTGATCTTGCCGTGCAATGCAAAGGTGTGCTGGTTTGCTGCGGCTCGCGCGAACCCGTCCGGGCCGGCGCCCAGCAGCTGGTGGCCCTGCAGCAGAGTGAGTCCGAAGGCCAGCAGGGACATGCGTACCGGTAGGGAAGCCGACCCATGATCGGTGTGGTTCCGCCACACCGACAGCCACATCTGCCAGTGGTCCGCGCCGAATCGCCACGCCCCCAGGGCAAGTGCCAGTACGGCAGCGACGGCGATGACCCCTGCGACGTGAGACGGCAGCTTCTGCACGAGCACGACGGCCATCAACACCACCATCCCCAGGATGCAGGCCCGCGAATGGGTGATCCACAGCAGCCAGGCTCCGCACAGCAGGACGGCACCGTCCCATGCCAGTGCCCAGCGACGTTGCCCGGTACGGATCCGGCAGGAGGCCAGCCAGCCGCCCAGTGCCAGTCCGACGGTGAGGAACAGTGCGTAGTAGTTGGAGTTGACGAAGAAGGTGGCTGGGGTGAAGTACGTATTGGGGTGGTGCTGCCACACGCCGCCCCCGTAGTCGGGCAGGTGCCTGGCAGTGTGCCACTCCCACCGGGCGATCGGGGCGCTCGCTGCGATCGTCCACTGCCAGCCCCGCGTCAAGCCGCTCAGGAGGCGTCGACCACGCAGCCTGGCCAAGGCCCATGCCAACACCCAGCCGACGGCGAGGTTGACGATACCGCCGAGGGATACCCCGGGGTTGGCCAGGCACGAGACGACGCCCAGCACCAACCAGGCGGCTCCGAGACCGAGGAACCACCACTGACCCCGCCACGCGCGTCCACCTAGTGCCGCCATGACGAGGAGCACAAGGACCAGGGCGCGAAACATCGTCATCGACCCGAAGGCGGCATAGTGACCGAGCAGGACGCTCCATGGCAAGAGGAAACCGGCGGCGTTGATCGCTCTGTCACCAGCCGGACCAATCGATCCGGAAGTTTTCACGGCGTCATCCCACTGCGAGATCGGGGCACACCGAACATGAGAGGTCCTCGACCCGTCTCGAGGAGATTGAAATGATCATACGCACAGTCGAGATGTCTTTCGGAAAGACCCCGCTCTCCTCTCCCCTCTCGGTGCGTCGGTTGGGATCTGTCGAGTGGTGGCAGGGCGGTCAAGTCACCGTGGGGAGCACGATCGAGAGAATTGGGCTTCGTCGGAGGCGGAGTTGATCCAATCATCACGAGCGGTCCCGCTCGCCAGCTTCCAGCAACACCGTTGCAACATTGCGAGCAGCCCTGCCATCACCGTACGGGTGCCCCGGATCGCCCGCGGGATGCTGACGGGTGGCGTGCTCGGCGAGATGCTCGGCGTCGGGATCAAGCACGTTCCAGCCGTTCTCGACGGTCTCCACCCACTCGGTCTCGGTACGCACCGTCGTGCAGATGGTGCCGAGCAGGAAAGCCTCCTTCTGTAGACCGCCGGAATCGGTGATGACGCCGGCGGCATGGGTGACGGCGTTGACCATGTCGGGGTAGGCCAGCGGATCGATGGTGGTGAGGTTGCCACGGGCAATGGTGATGCCGTCGGCCTCGGCGCGGGCACGCAGCCGCGGATGTACCGGCAGGATGACCTTACGATCCACGTTGCCGAGAGCGTCGAGGATGTGGGTCAGACGCTCGGGATCGTCAGTGTTGTCGGCGCGATGGATCGTCGCCATGACGTACTCCTCGCCATTCTTCACGCCGGGCACCGGGCGCGGATTGGCGAGGACGGAGTCGCGCACCTGCAGACAGACATCGGTCATGACGTCACCGACGAGCACGGAGCGGGCAGCCAGTCCCTCGTCGGCCAGATGACGCATGGCCACCTCGGTGGGAGCCAAGCACAGGTCTGCAGCGTGGTCGGTGAGAACACGGTTGTGCTCCTCGGGCATGCGACGGTTGAAGGAGCGCAGCCCAGCCTCCAGGTGGGCAACCGGCAAGTGCATCTTGACAGCCGAGAGGGTGCCAGCAATCGTCGAGTTGGTGTCACCGTAGACGAGCACCCAGTCCGGATCCATCTCCTCAAGGACCGGATCGAGCTGCTCGAGCATCCGACCGGTCATGACGCCGTGGGAGCCGCCCCCCACACCAAGATGCAGGTCCGGGTTCGGGATGCCGAGTTCGACGAAGAAGGAATCGGACATGTTGACGTCGTAGTGCTGTCCGGTGTGGATGATCCTGTGGTCGATCCCCTTGGCGGCAAAGGCCTTGGCCACCGGGGCCAACTTCACGAACTGGGGACGAGCCCCGACGATGCTCACGACGCGCATTGATGAACCTTTCCTGGGGCGGAGGGCATGCTGTACGGCACTGCAGTCTAGCGGCTGGCACCGGCGACGCCGCGGCGCAATGCCAGTGCCAGCCCATCACCTGTCCACAGACTGCCGCGTGATCGGTCTGGCCTCACCGCCGCGCAGATGTTGAACGTTGGTGGCTGTGCGACCACGGGCAGGTGAGAGGTCAGCCCTCGACGATCCGGGAGTCCGGACGCTTGAGAGCGTGTTGTTCCACCTCGATGAGGGCAGGCACGTCGGCCTCGAAGTTGAACTCCTCCTCGATCGCTCGACGTCCCCTGACGCCCATCTCATGGCAACGCTGCGGATCAGCCATCAACTCAACAGCAGCTCGTTGCGCCTCGCTGCTGTCCTGGACGGTGTCGACGAAGACGCCACAGTCCCATTTCTCGAGGTTCTCAACCAGTGCAGGAAGATTCGAGGCGATGAACGGGATTCCAGCTGCCATGTACTCGAAGACCTTGGTAGGCAACGCGTCCAGGTGGTTCTTGTCAGGGCGCATGAACATCAGCCCGGCAACTGCCGAGCCCAGCAGGTCAGGCACCTGATCACCCGGAATCGTGCCTCGGTAGTCCACACTCGGATGCTTGTCGAGCTCGTCGAAGAGGTGAGCCACCTCCGGGTCAGGCTTTCCGGCTATGACCAGCGTCGCCTTGCCACCGAGTTCGTCAGCCAGCTCGAACATCTTGTCGGTCTGCCGCCCACCGGAGAGCATCCCGACGTAGACCACTCGATCCGGAACCTTCTCGACATCGACCGGTAGGTGGAAGCCCGAGAGCAATGGATAGTTGTGGACCAGTCGCTTGTTGGAATGGGTAAAGCCCTTGGCGACGGCAGGAGTCACCGCGATGATGCCGTCGTAACACTTGTCGGCGAGGGTGACCAGTGTCTTGGCCACCATCCGGGCCAATGGGCGTACCCGCTCGGAGAGGTATGCCTTGCTGTCGATCTGGGCGACGAGGTCCTCGTGGGCGTCGAAGACGGCAGCGCGGCCACGCAGCTTCACCCACGCCAGGACCATGGGGATGAGCTCGGGATCGTGGATGTGGACGAGATCGGGGTTGACGCGCTCCAGCGCCTTCCACGCCTTCACCTGACGACGGGTCAGGCGGTCAATGCGGTTGGTGGCCTTGCCGATCCCGATCACGTGCACCCCGCTGTCGATCTCGTCACCGTCCTGGGCACCGATGAACCACACATCGGCACCACGCTTGGCGAGGCTGGCGCATTCCTTGCGGAAGATACGGCCATCCCGCGGCGGGTGGGCGGTGGACAGGTGGCAGACGCGAGCAACGCTCATCAGGCCACCTCTCCATCACCGACGACGACGACCTGCACGCCGTCCCACTTGGCCGGGTCGACGACGTGACGACCGTCGACGAGCACCTTGATGCCCGGCAGGTCGGCCGGGGTGAAATCCTGGTACTCAGGGTGGTCGGCCTGCAGCAGGGCCGCGTCCACCTCGTCGCCGACGTGGTAGGCAGTGAAGCCGAACTTGGCGAGCTCTTCGTCGGTGAACATCGGGTCGTGGACGAACACGGTGGCCCCGGCGGCCTCGAGGTCCGCGACGGTCGGGAAGACGCCGGAGAAGGCGGTCTCCTTGACCTTTCCGCGGTAGGAGGCCCCCAGGACGACGACCTTCCTGCCCTGCAGCCCGCCCAGCCCCTGGGAGGCGGCGTCGACGCAGTACTGCGGCATGGTCATGTTGGCCTGACGAGCGGTGCGCACGATGGTGGCGTCCGGGTCGGTCCACAGGTACAGACGCGGGTACACCGGGATGCAGTGCCCGCCGACGGCGATGCCGGGACGGTGGATGTGGGAGTAGGGCTGGGAGTTGCAGGCGTCGATGACCTTGTAGACGTCGATGCCGTTCTTGGCGGCGAACTTGCCGAACTGGTTGGCCAGGCCGATGTTGACGTCGCGGTAGGTGGTCTCGGCGAGCTTGGCCATCTCGGCGGCCTCGGCGGTGCCCATGTCCCACACACCGTTGGTGCGCGGCAGATCGTCACGCTCGTCGAAGTCGAGCAGCTGCTGGTACAGCTCGATGCCCTTGGCGGTGCCCTCGGCGCTCAGTCCGCCGACGAGCTTGGGGTAGCGGCGCAGGTCGGCGAAGACGCGGCCGGTGAGCACCCGTTCAGGAGAGAAGACGAGGTGGAAGTCCTGGCCCTCGGTGAGCCCGGAGATCTCCTCGATCATCGGCTTCCAGCGATTGCGGGTGGTGCCGACCGGCAGGGTCGTCTCGTAGGAGATGACGGTGTCGGGGGTGAGGTGGGCGGCCAGCGACTTGGTGGCGGCATCCATCCAGTCGAAGTCCGGCTCCCAGGTCTCGTCGTTGACGAACAGCGGCACGACGAGGACGATGGCGTCGGCCTGTGGGACGGCCTCGGCGTAGTCGGTGGTGGCGCGCAGCTTGCCGGCCGGGACGAGCTTCTTGAGCTTCTCGTCCAGGAAGGCCTCGCCGGGGAACGGCTCGTTGCCCTTGTTGATCTCGTCGACGACGCGTTGCTGGACGTCGACACCGATGACGTCGTGGCCCTTCTCAGCGAACTGCACGGCCAACGGCAGGCCGATCTTGCCCATGGCAATGACGGCGATCTTCATGCAAGACTCCCTCTGGTCTTCTCCGAGGCTCAACACTCGGAACGGATTGCGGCGCGCCGCCCCAACTCACACGAAGCAGACCCGCATGGAGTAGGCCCGCATGGACGCATGGGGCACGAACCCGTGCAGGCAGGGCAGACGATCACCGGCAAGTGTACCTTGCATGCACCGGTGATGGCAGTGGCCAGATGAACACGCCCCGGCCCAACTGGCTAGGCTCGGGGCATGGACAACGAGACCCCCCAGACTCCGAATGACGGCACCCCGGTCGTCGAGCTGCGTGACGTCAACAAACATTTCGACAACCTGCACGTGTTGCGGGACGTCAATCTCTCGGTGCACAAGGGCGAGGTCGTCGTCATTCTTGGGCCGTCGGGATCGGGAAAGTCGACGCTGTGTCGCACGATCAACCGGCTGGAGACGATCGACTCGGGCACGATCCTTTTCCACAGCGAGCCGCTGCCCACCGATCCGCAGCAGCTTTCCACCCTGCGCACCAAGGTGGGAATGGTCTTCCAGTCGTTCAACCTGTTCGACGAGATGACGGCACTGGAGAACGTCATGTTCGGCCCGACGAAGGTGTTGGGTGTCGCCGAGGAGGAGGCCCGCTCGCAGGCGATGGAGTTGCTGAGTGGCACCGGGATGGCCGAGCAGGCCGACAAACACCCCGCCGAGCTCTCGGGGGGTCAGCAGCAGCGGGTGGCGATCGCCCGATCGCTGGCCATGCAGCCCGAGGTGATGCTCTTCGACGAGCCGACCTCGGCCCTGGACCCGCACATGGTCCACGAGGTGCTCGATGTCATGACTGGTCTGGCCGACTCGGGGATGACGATGGTCGTCGTCACCCACGAGATGGCCTTCGCCCGGAAGGCGGCTGACCGGGTGATCTTCCTGGCCGACGGGCAGATCCTGGCGGACACGGACCCGCAGACCTTCTTCAACCATCCGGACACCGAGCAGGCTCGGGAGTTCCTGGGTGAGCTGGAGGGGTGAGAGAGGGCCTTGGAAGTCGTGGGAGGACCACCCCCTCACACCTTCCGAGCAGACGGAAGTAAGAACACAGGAACCAAGAAGGACGACCACCCGAGAAGGGCGACCAGCCCCGGGGGGTGCAAGGGGGATCACTCCCCCTTAGCATCCTTCCAACCGGAAGGAAAACAACCCTCGAGGGGTGCAAGGGGGATCACCCCTCTGCAGCGTCCGCCGGGAAGGAGAAGAACACCATGTATCCAGCTGAACGCCACAAATGGCTCGTGAACACTGCGCGGGACGAGGGACGTGTCTCGGTGACACAGGCCTCAGAGCGTCTGGGCGTCGTGCCCGAGACGATTCGCCGTGACCTGGACGTGCTGACCTCCCGTGGCCTGCTGACCAGGGTGCATGGTGGGGCGATTCCAGCCGGCTTCGATCTGCTGGGTGATCAGCCGTTGGAGACGCGCGACTCGTCCGCCGTGACCGAGAAGGAGAGAATTGCGCAGGCCGCGGTGGATTTCCTGCCGTCGGGACGCGGCGCGATCATCCTCGACGCCGGTTCGACGATGGCCCGGTTCGCCGCACTGCTCTCCCCGTCCTCCCAGTTGACGATCTTCACCGACTCGGCTCCCGTGGCGACGTCTGCATCGACCCATTCCACCTGTGACGTGCAGTTGATCGGTGGACGGGTGCGCCCCACCACCCAGGCCACGGTGGGCAACGTCGAGCAGTTCGACAGGCTGCGGGTGGAAGTGGCGTTCCTGGGCACCAATGGCATCTCGGTGGACCACGGTCTGTCCACCCCCGACGTGGACGAGGCCGCCACGAAGGCGGCGATGGTCCGTTGTGCCCGTGAAGTTGTCGTTCTGGCCGATTCGCGCAAGATCGGTGCGGAGTCGACGAAGCGGTTCGCCACCCTGGACGACATCGACGTGCTCATCACCGACGAGGGCATCTCGGAACATCAGCTCAAGGCTCTGCAGAAGGCCGGGGTGGACGTCGTCATCGTCTGAGCCACCACCCTGACCTCTCCGTATGTCATGTGTGACCCACGAGGACGTGGCTTCCGATGACATGGGTGCCTCTGACGTCCTGCTGTCCGATGCGGACCCACCAGATGTCTGGAAAAGTGTTTTTCTGTTGTTTCATCTGGTTACCGCTGCTAATATGTCACTCATTCCAACATATCCGGTGCGTTGGCACCGCCTCAGGGATCGACGAGGGAGTCACAGTGATCGTCACCGTCACGCTCAACCCGAGCATTGACCGCACGGCGGGTCTGTCCGGTCCGCTGAATCGTGGCCGGGTGAACCGACTCGGCAGCTGCGACGAGGTCGCCGCAGGCAAGGGAGTCAACATCTCTCGAGTCCTGCACGGTGCCGGGGTCGACACCTGCGCCATCGTGCCAGCCCATTGTGAGGATCCCCTGGTGATCGGGCTCCAGAACGATGACATCCCACATCTGGCGGTTCCCATTCGCGCTGCGACACGGACGAACCTCACCCTCACCGAACCCGACGGAACCACGACGAAGATCAACGAGCCGGGGGCCCACCTCTCCCCCGACGAACTTGCCGCCATCGAACAGGCCGTCGTCACGAAGGCTCACGAAGCCACTTGGGTGGTGATGTCGGGATCGCTGCCGCCAGGTGTTCCTGCAGCGTGGTACGCCGCGATGACCGAACGACTGCACGAGGTCGGCGTCAAGGTTGCCGTCGACACCTCCGACGAACCGCTCCACGAGCTGGCGACCCGTCTGCCCGAGGCCGCACCCGACCTCATCAAGCCCAACTCCGTCGAGCTCGGCCAGCTGTGTGGAGCCGACGGCAAGGCTCTCGAGACCGCGGCAGACCACGGTGACTTCAACACCGTCGTCTCGGCGGCGCGACGTCTGCACGGCATCGAGAACGTCCTGGTGACCCTGGGTGGTGCCGGTGCTCTGCTTGTCACCGAGCACGACGCGTGGCACGCCCGTTTCGAGCCGGTCGAGGTGCGCTCGACCGTCGGAGCCGGAGACTCCTCCCTGGCCGGTTTCCTGCTGGCCCACGCCCGAGGCGACCAACCCGAAACCTGTCTGCGCACCGCCGTCGCCTGGGGCACGGCCGCCGCAGCCCTGCCGGGATCAACCATGCCGACCCCGGCACAGGCCGACGCCATCGGCGTCAGCCTCGTCCATCTGTGAGATCGGAGAACCGATGAACGTTCCTCTCATCACCCCTGAACTGGTGTGCCTGGACGCCGATCTGGGATCGACGAAGGCCGAGGTCATCACCTCGGTCGCCGGAATCATCGCCGCGGCCGGACGCGCCGACGCCGACGGCTTGTCACACGACGCCCTCGATCGGGAGGCCCAGAGCCCCACCGGGATGCCCGGCGGCTTTGCCATTCCACACTGTCGCTCCGCAGCGGTGAGCCAGCCATCCCTGGGGTTCGCCCGACTGTCTCCTGCAGTCGACTTCAACGGACCCGACGGGCCGGCCGACCTCGTCTTCATGATCGCGGCGGCAGAAGGTGCTGGTGCAGATCACATGAAGCTGCTCACCAAACTGGCTCGTGCCCTGGTGAAACCCGAGTTCGTCGAACAGTTGCGGCAGGCCACCGACGCACGAACCGTGGTGGACCTCATCGAGTCGGTCGTCGAACCAGACGCAGCCGCACCATCCTCCGCAGCAGTGTCACCGGCCAGCGCGGCACCGGACCCAGCGGTTCAAGCCCCAGCGGTTCCGTCGCAGACTGCCGGCACCGAGGCAGACCAGCAGCAAGGTTCCGGTGCGGAGGGGACGCCGACCCCCGACACCACCAACCAGACCCACGTCGTGGCAGTGACCGCCTGTCCCGCCGGGATCGCCCACACATACATGGCCGCCGACTACCTCACCGCTGCTGGCAAGAAGATGGGGATCGACGTCAAGGTCGAGCCACAGGGGTCCACCGGAACCGAACCACTGAGTGCCGCAGACATCGAGAGAGCCGATGCCGTCATCTTCGCCACCGACGTCGGTGTCAAGGGGCGGGATCGGTTTGCTGGCAAACCCGTCATCGAGTCCGGGGTGAAACGAGCCGTCAACGAGCCGGAGACCATGGTCGCCGAGGCGGTCGCGGCGGCCAGGGATCCCCACGCCCACCGCGTGTCGGTCAGCACTGGCGAGCATGACGAGGCCGAACAAGCCGGTTCACAGATCGGATGGGGCAAACGCCTCCAGCAGGCCCTCATGACTGGCGTGTCGTACATGATTCCCTTCGTGGCTGCCGGTGGTCTGCTCATCGCCCTGGGATTCCTCTTCGGCGGCTACGAGATCGCCCAGGACGGCATGGACATCGCCCTGCACAACACCTTCGCCAACCTTCCAGCGCCTACCGGGCATGCCCTGGGTGGATCCGCTGCGATGACGTACCTCGGGGCCGTCTTCTTCGCCGTCGGACAGGCCGCCTTCGCCTTCCTGCTCCCGGCCCTGGCCGGCTACATCGGCTTCGGTCTGGCCGACCGGCCCGGAATCGCCCCCGGTTTCGTGGCTGGGGCCATCGCCGGGGTGACCGGAGCAGGCTTCATCGGTGCCATCATCGGTGGTCTGCTGGGCGGCTTCATCGCCTACGGATTCACTCGCCTCAACCCGCCGCGGTGGCTGCGTGGTCTCATGCCGGTGGTCATCATCCCGCTGGTGGGGTCCCTGTTGGCCGGCGGGCTCATGTACGTCGTCCTGGGGCGTCCCCTCGCCGCCATGACGAATTCGCTCAACAACTGGTTGGGTGGCATGAGTGGCGCCTCGGCCGTCATCCTCGGCATCATCCTGGGACTCATGATGTGTTCCGACCTCGGCGGGCCGATCAACAAGGCTGCCTACCTCTTCGCGACGACCAACCTCGCCGTCACCAACGCCGGATCGCTCAAGGTCATGGCCGCCGTCATGGCTGCCGGAATGGTGCCCTCGTTGGCGATGGCGCTGTCCACCGCAGTGCGTCCGAAGCTCTACCAGCCGGCCGAGCGGGAGAACGGAACCGCTGCCTGGCTGCTGGGCGCCTCCTTCATCTCCGAGGGAGCCATCCCCTTCGCCGCAGCCGATCCGTTGCGCGTCATCCCCTCGATGATGGTCGGCGGTGCCGTCACCGGTGCCCTCTCCATGGCTCTGGGTGCCGCCTCCAAGGCCCCCCACGGCGGAATCTTCGTGTTCTTCGCCATCGACCGATTCTGGGCGTTCATCCTGGCCGTCATCGTCGGTACCGTCGTGTCCGCCCTGCTCGTCACCATTCTCAAGGCGTCGGCCCAGCACAAGACCACCCAGCGCAAGGACAAGACAGCCGCTGCCGTCTGACCCCTGCACGCCCCTTATGCCCTGCACACCGCAACGCAACACTGAAAGGAAACATCATGGCAAGCAGAACCGTCACCGTCGGATCCTCCGTCGGACTCCATGCCCGCCCAGCCGCCGTCATCTCGCAGAAGGCCGCCCAGCTCGGCTCCGCCGTCACCCTGGCCACCGACGGCGACCCGATCGATGCCAAGTCCGTCCTGGGCATCATGACCCTGGGCGCCTCCTCCGGCGACTCGGTCACGGTGGCGGGTGACGACGAGGGGGACGTCAACACCATCGCCGATCTGGTGGCGTCCGATCTGGACGCCTGAGCACGACCTGCCACGAGAGAACCTGCCCAGCTGGGGCCGTCATCATCACGATGGCGGCCCTACGCGTGCGTTCCCCAGCCCCACATCCTGATGCCGAGAATCACCTCTGCCTCCAGGGTGACTGGTCTGAAGACAACATGTGATGCCCGGGACGGCACCCATCGTCATCCGCGCTGGACGGGTGCGCACCGTTGGCCGAGCACATGCCCCACGGCTCATACCTGGGGGGCTCATGCCGGGGGCGCATGTCCAGCAGGCACATTCTGGAGCGTGTCCAAGGGCCGATGGGCAAGACAGTGTGTGGCAGGTCGGCCGGGTCACGTGGCAGATTGACCGGCCGTACGCTCGGCCTCCAGCACGAGCAGCATGAACACGGCCACCCACCACAGCAGTGACACCGGAAAGTTCTTGATGAGATAGGTGTCGACGAGCAGCCCCGGCAGGCTGGCGAGGACCGTCATGGCGAGCACCCGGCTGGGTCCTCGTACCGCCCGTACCGCAACGACGATGACGACTCCGAAAATCACCAGCAACGCCGCAAGACCCACGAGACCCATCTCCCCGAAGACCGCGACGACGGTGTTGTGGGCGTGCGGCAGGCAAGCACCGAAGAAGGTGGTACGCACCGCGTAGCTGCGCAGCGGCAGTGCGCCGGTCATTCCGCCAAGCCAGGGCCACAACCGTCCATAACCCACCCCGAACAGCACCGTGGCCACGTCAGTGGTGGCAGCATGCCACGCCGTGCGCCAGGTGAGGACCCGGGCCCGGTCCACCAGGGAACCTCGCATGAGACTCATCCCCACCACGGCCGCACACACCGCCAGGAGTACCGTCGTCACCAGGGCTGCCCGAGCCTTGAGAGTGTGCAATCGACGTTGCGCGTACCACAGCACCAGCATTCCCGCGAACAGTCCCACACCGACGATCCCGGCACGGGACCCGCTGAGCACCAGGACGACGAGCAGGATCGTCAGCACCGGAACCGAGATCCATCGGCGCCAACCGTGCAGGAGGGCCTCAATCATGACGCCGATCCCCAGCAGGTAGACGATGTGGATCGTCGCCGCCCCACCCAGTCGGGTCGCGACCCGCCACCCGTAGTAGTTGCCGGTGTCGTACTCCCGGACGATGTCACACGCCGTGGCGAGGGCGAGCACCACCGAGGCACGCCACAGGGCACGCAGCAGGCCACTGCGCGGGATGGCCGTCACCAGGGCGAGCGCGACTAGCACCGTCAGGGCAGACTGCACCAGTGGCACGGTGAAGAGCCAGCCTGGCGGATGGGTGACCACCGCGTCGTTGACGCGCACGGCGTGATCGTGGAACCCCAGGCTCACTGCCGCCACGGCGACGATGAACAGGAACGCTCCCACGGTGACACGCAGCCACCGCCGGTCCCCGACCACCGCACGTCTGGTGTCGACGTCCAACACGCACCACCTCGCCAGGTGCACCACCACCAGCACCCCAAGTGCGATGCACAGCACCAGTTCGAAGATGGGCAGGGTCTGCCTGCCACGCACCGGGCGCTCCGTCGTCACGAAGGTGGCGGTGATGACGAGAGCCGCCAGAACGCACTCGGCCACCATGCCAGTGACCCTCGTCCCCAGGCTCCTCTCATCGGGGTACCACTCGGCCAGCAGACGGCGAATCACGTCCATGTCGTCACTTCCTCGTCAGGATGCTCGTCGAAGCCAGTCGTGGGTCTACTGGCTGTCGGAAATGGCGTTCGCCACATGTGGCACTGGGCCCACCGTCTCACGACGGCAGGCCCATCCGCAGCTGTTCGGGTACCGACGGGCGCCGGTACGCGTCAACCGACTCAGTTGATCTCGATGAACTGGTTCGTCCTGGCGGACTCGATCATCGCCTCACACACCTGAACCACTCGGGCACCCTGCTCCATGGTGACGATGTCGGAGTCCTTGCCCAGCACGGCGTCACGGAAGTTCTCGTGCTCGGTGCGCAACGGCTCGGGTTTGGGGATCGCGAACCGGGTGACGTCACCCTCGGCAACGCCACGGAAGTTGGCGATGTCGTCCCAGACCGTCTCCACCTTGGCATTGGCGTAGAAGGTGAGATCGGCGGTGAGGGTGTCGGCGACGAACATGCCCTTCTCACCGGTGACGAAGGTACGACGCTCCTTGGTCGGGGTGAGCCAGTTGACGAGGTGGTTGCTCATGAGCCCACCGGAGAGCTGACAGGTGGCCGAGACCATGTCCTCGTACTCGCGTCCGGCCTTGAACATCGTGCGAGCCGCGACGAGTTCGAAGTCCCGCTGGGTGACCCAGGCGGTGAGGTCGATGTCGTGGCTGGCGAGGTCCTTGACGACGCCGACGTCGGCGATACGGGCTGGGAACGGCCCCTGGCGGCGGGTGGCCACTTGGTAGAGGTCGCCGAGGTCGCCATTCTCCAGACGCTTGCGCAGCGACTGCAGGGCCGGGTTGTACCGCTCGATGTGTCCGACGGCCCCCACCAGACCACGGGAGGAGAATGCCTCGGCAAGGTGTTTGGCAGCGGTGGTGTCGTAGGCCAGCGGCTTCTCGATGAGGGCGTGCACACCGGCCTCGGCAAGCTTGAGACCGATCTCCTCGTGGAACTTCGTCGGAGCGGCGACGACGCAGTAGTCGACACCGGTCTCGATGACGGCGTCCACGTCGGGCAGGATGGGCAGGTCACCGGCGACCCCGAACGGGTCCTTGCCGGAGGCGTCTGCGATGGCGACGAGGTCGACACCGTCGATCGCCCGCAGATTGCGGACGTGGTTCTTGCCCATCGATCCGATGCCGACCATGCCGGCGCGCAGGTTCGCCATCACGCACCTGCCTTCGCGGCCTTGTTGACGGCCTCGGCGATGCGCTCCAGGTCGGCCTGGGACAGCGAGGGATGCACCGGCAGCGAGACACACTCTGCGGCGACCTTCTCGGTGTTCGGCAGCTCCAGGCCCGGGGCGTAGGGGGCCAGCGAGGGCAGCCGGTGGTTCGGGATCGGGTAGTAGACGCCCGACCCGACCTGATGCTCCTCCTTGAGGGCGGTGACGAAACGGTCGCGCTCCTCGCCGGTGGCTCCCTCCACGCAAATCGTGTACTGGTGGTAGACGTGCACGTAGCCCTCCGGGACGGTCGGGGTGACGGCCTCGGTGATGTTCTGCGAGAGGAACGCGGCGTTGTCCTGACGGATCTTCGTCCAGCCGGCCAGCTTGCCCAGCTGAACGCGACCGATGGAGGCGTGGATGTCGGTCATGCGGTTGTTGAGGCCGACGAACTCGTTGGCGTAGCGCTTCTCCATGCCCTGATTGCGGATCATGCGGGCCTTGCGGGCCACCTCGGGATCGGATGTGGTGATCATGCCGCCCTCACCGGAGGTCATGTTCTTGGTCGGGTAGAACGAGAAGGCGCCGAAGGTGCCGAAGGTGCCGACGTGCTTGCCGTTGATGGAGGCGGCGTGGGCCTGGGCACAGTCCTCGAAGAGCTGCACACCGTGCTTGTCGGCGATGGCGCGAATCTCGTCCAGGTTGGCCGGCAGACCGTACAGGTGCACCGGCAGGATGCCCTTGGTGCTCTCGGTGATGGACGCCTCGACGGAGGCCGGGTCCAGGCAGAAGGTGTTGGGGTCGACATCGGCGAAGACCGGCTTGGCGCCGGTGAGGGCCACCGAGTTGCCGGTGGCGGCGAAGGTGAAGGACGGGACGATGACCTCGTCACCGGCTCCGATACCCGAGGCCAGCAGGCCGATGTGCAGGGCGGAGGTGCCGGAGTTGACGGCCACGCACTCGACACCGTCAACGACCTGGGCGGAGAACTCCTCCTCGAAGGAGTGGACCTGGGGGCCCTGGGCAACCATGCCGGAGGCGATGACGGCGTCAACGGCCTTGCGCTCGTCTTCGCCGAGGATTGGCTTGGCCGGTGGGATGAATTCGAGAGTCACTGTGTCTCCTTGCGTTGGATTGTGCCGACCTGGTTCAGCCGGTTCGTGTTGTGGGTGCCGATCTGAGGTTTTTCAGTCGGTTCGAGGTGCTGTACTGAGTTCTTGGAGCTGTACTGGGTCCGTTGAGCTGTACTGGGGCGAACCAGTCGGCGGTCAGTTCTCCTCGCCCTCGCCGACGAGGGTGAGGGTGTCGGTGGCGGGGTCCTCGGTGAATCGGTCCCCGGTGCGGGGATCGATCCAGCGATTCTCGCCGTCGGGCTCGAGGGGGAATCCGGACCTTCCGACCCACTTGATGCGCTTGGCAGGCACACCGGCAACCAAGGCGTAGGGCTGCACGTCCTTGGTGACGACGGATCCGGCTGCCACGGTGGCCCATTCCCCGATCGTCACCGGGGCGATGCACACGCTGCGGGCACCAACCGAGCAGCCGCGCTTGCACGTGACGCCCACCTGCTCCCAGTCATCGGCGGACTTCAACGACCCGTCGGGGTTGATGGCGCGCGGGAAGTGGTCGTTGGTGAGCACCACTGCCGGGCCGATGAACACGCCGTCCTCAAGTTCGGCAGGCTCGTAGACGAGCGCGTAGTTCTGGATCTTGCAGTTGTCACCGACGTGCACCCCCTCCCCGATGTAGGCGCCACGTCCGACGACGACGTTCTCGCCGAGGACGGCTCCGCCGCGCACCTGGGACAGATGCCAGATCGACGAGCCGTCGCCGATCGTCACTCCCTCGTCAAGGTCTGCGGTCGGAATGATCCGCGGTTCACTCATGGGTCCACCCTTCGGGACAGATGTGTGGGTCAGTGCACAGACTACCCACCTCAGCGGTTTGGTCACATGCTGCCGCGCCCGTCACCCCGTCGAGGGGTCTGGACGCGAGGTGTCAGGACGTTGTGCACGCACGACACCACGAACCAGTCTGCTACGTCGTTCCAAGTATGTACGTCGGGACGACTCGTCGGCACCACACTGCCCAGCAAACTCCTCCTCCAGACCAGCCGTCGCACCGGGGCGCAGGAACTCGCAGAACACCGCCACCGTGGCCAACTGAGCCCAGACCACCGGGTTCTTGAGGTAGGAGCTGTTGGCCAGGGCGATGACCGGGATGACGAGCATGCTCGCCACGACCGTCTGCAATATCAATCGCTGTGCCGGTCCCGGATCCAGGTCCCACAACCGGCGCGCCCCTGCCCACAGCACGGCGATTCCGATGGCCAGCAGCACCGTGCCCAGCAGCAGGCCGTAGCCCACGAAGAGTTCGGCGAAGCCGTTGTGTGGGTCAATCGTGCCGCGGTTGGGCCAGGGGGCGAGCAGGACGGCGTCCTGGAACTGTCCAGGCCCGAGCCCCACCCCCTTCGAGGCGACGAACATCCAGATGGCGTCCTGGTACACGCCCAGTCGGGAACGCCCGGAGTTCGAGGAGAGGTGGTGAATCGACATGGCGACCTCGTCGAGCACATCATCCAGCTTGCCGGAGACGATGATCGCCAGGGCCCCGGCGAGGGCGAGCACCACCGCGGCGATGAGCAGTTTTCGGTACCTGACCATGAGCCAGGCGATGATCACCAGTGTGGACATCAACGCCAACCGGGCACCGGCCAGCACGAGCAGCGGGAAGCACAGCACGAAGGTGCCGATGTACATGAGCCGGACGAACCAGTGCCGTTCCACCGTCCATCCAACGACCATGACGATCATTCCTGCGACGAGGAAGTAGGCGAAGAGGTTGGGATTGACCATGAACGAGGCGATCTCGCGATAACGGCCCATCGTCCTGGTGCCGCCCAGGTAGTTGGGCAGGTGCTTGCCAGTGCGTACCTCGTTGAGTGCCGGCAGGATGGCGACGACGAGCCCGAGGAGCCAGGCCCGACACATTGGGACGATCCATCCCGGTCGATCGGCGGTCATCGTCATCGCAGCCATGGTGAGCAGCCCGAAGGCCACGCAAAGCAATTCCTTGACACCGGTGGTGCCAGCAGGAAGCACCAGACCGAGGATCATCCACATCCCGGTCACCACGAGGATGCCCTGGGTGACGACGGACAGGTAGCGCCGCCGGATGAGTACCAGCACGACGAAGGCCAGGGTGAGCAGACGCACCGGGGCCTGACCGGCAATCGTCACGGTCGATCCCCAGGCCGACAGCACCGGCATGAGGACGAAGCACACCGCGAGCAGCCACTCACACAGTCGTGCGAAGGGGGAGGGGCTCTCCTCGACGACGTTGGTCGATCGGGCACCGAGATACCGGGGACCGTGGTCATGACGACGGGTGAACGCACGCTGGGAAGGACGATGCTGCGAGGAGTCGTGCGCCATGTCCTGCTCGAGCCGTGCCCCGCCAGCGTCGGAGCTGGCGAGGATGCCGGATCCAGCACGGAGGACACCACTGGGCGTGGTGGTGCTGGTGGCCGGATGGGTGCTGAGACCGCTGGGCATGGAGTTGTCGGTCATGGGCGACTCGCCAGGTCGATGAGGTGGTTGATGAAGGTCTGATAGTTGGTCTGCTCGTCGAAGTCGGCGCGGACCTTCGCAGCCATGTCGGCACGGATCCGGGGGTCCTTGACCTGCTCATGGTGCTCCCAGATGGTCTGGGCGATGTGCTCGGCTGAGGGGTTGGCCGTCATGAGCCAGTCCGACGGCACGATCTCCCGAACCCCTCCGACGTCGGTGCCCAGCACCGGCACCTCGCGAGCCATCGCCTCCATCATCGACACCGGGATGCCTTCCGATGAGCTCGTGTTGACGAGCAGGTCCACCTGGTGGTTGCGGTAGTACTCGAGCAGTTCGTCGTGGGGGAGGATGCCGAGCCATTGCACATCGACACCCTGCAACGTGGTGGAGACCTGGGCCGCCAGATCGTCGTGCAGTGGTCCGTCACCGGCATGCACCCAGCGCAGGGTCATCTCGGGATGCTGCTCGTGCAGCACGGCAAGGGCGTCGATGAGCAGGTGAAGCCGCTTGAACCGACTCATCGTGCTCACTGACATCACCGTGAGTTCGCCACTCGGGCTGGGGCTACTCGTCTCAGAACCCTCGACGAGGGTGACGCCCAGCCGATTGACCAGCACTGTCTGCGGTCTGAATCCGTAGCGGTCGACGAGGAACTCTCCCCCGGCGGCCGAAATGGGTTGTACCGCGTCGAAGCAGTCGGTCACCTGGCGGATGAAGGGGTGATGACCGGTGGGGTGTTTGTCCTCGTAGAGGTCGTAGTTGTGGCCGCGCGAGATGGCGTGGTGAACCGTGCCCGCGGCATGTTCCAGCGCAGCGGCGGTTGCCGATGGGGCCAGCCAGTAGGTGTAGACGAGGTCCGCGTCCCGGTAGTGGTCCCGCAGGAAGCGTCGCACCAGAGCCACCTGGACACCGGTACGTGCCACGAATGCAACGACCGGTCTGGTGAGCCGCCCGAGTTCACGCACCTGGGCCAGTTCCCGCCACAGGAGTGGTCCCGTGAGGGTGTCGACGACGGCCACCGCACGCCACAGCGGACTGGTCCAGCGACGCCGCAGCCGGTCATCGACGTCAATGCCGGGCAGACGCGGACGCGGCGGTATCTGTGGTGTGTCGTTCTTCTCGGGGACGATGGTGAGTCTGGCACCAGATCCCAGCCAGTGGGGCAACTCGGTCTCCAGGAACTGTTCCCCCGTCCCATAGGGGAACCTGGAGGTGATGAGGACGACGCGCGGACACGCGTCAGGCAGCTCGGCCCCATTGGCGCGGGGATTTCCCCTGCCAGTGCCACGTGTGCCTGACGTGTGCGTACTGCCGTGGCGCAGGCAGTTGCACGCACCCCTCACGTGGTTCGCGAGCCGGCGACGGACGTCTGCACAGTGACGACTGCCCATGGCCACGCAGTTGGCAATCCTGTGCAGGCAAACGCCCATCACAACTCCCATCGCCGATACCGCTATATTCTGGGACACACCTTAGCAATCGTGTCGAAGAGATCGGTCGAGTATGCAATTGCGCACAGTGATGAGGAACATGGCCCGAATGTGGCGGTCAAGTCTCATCGTCTTCGTCATCGCCGCCATCGTCCTTGGCGCCCTCAGCTATGCCCTCGCCAAACCCAAGTACCGTGTCGAGGGCGATGTCCTCTTCTCGTCGCAGGCATTTCACGCCTTCGACACCCCGGACGCCGCGGCAACGTACACCACCTCGTTGGTGACGACCTACGGCACCTACGCCAAGTCGGCCTCCCTGCTCGACGAGGTGGGCCAGTCCGTCTCCCCACAGATCGACGGAGCCACCCTGCAGCAGGCAGTCGTCATCAGCACCGCACCGATGATGGTCTCGGTGAGTTTCATGGACTCCGACAAGGACCGGGCCACTGCCGTCGTCAAGGCAATCACGGATTCCCTGCAGGAACAGGTCAAGAAGTCGGCACCAGACGTGGACGGCAAGCCCGCACTGTCGGTGGCGAACTCCTCGGTCATCACCACCCAGGTGGCCGACAGCGCCCCCTCGGTCAAGCGCAGCGCGCTGATCGGTGTGCTGGGAGGTCTCGTCCTGGCCCTGCTGGTGCTGTTGGTGCGTGCCTTGGCCAGCACGAGGATCGGTGACGTCGCCGATCTCGCCGATGTCACCGATTCATCGGTACTGGGCGTGATCCCCAGGAAGGGATCCACTGCACAGGGCGGTGGCGAGCTGGAGGCGGTACTCGGACGCAACCTCTCGTTCGTTCCTCCCAAAGACGGCCTGCGCACGGTGCTGCTGGCCCCCAGTCTCGCCAATGAGGATGCCGCGACCGTGACCCTTGCCGCAGCCGATCGTCTGCACGCCGACGGACACAGTGTGATCGTCGTGGATGCCGATCTTCGCCGCGCCACCGCCACCAAGGCAGCCGGAGTGACCTCGAGCGCCGGCCTGTCGGATCTGTTGGCTGGTCGTGCCACCCTGCAGCAGGCCACGTACGATCGCAGCGGGGCGCCGATCATCGCCGCCGGCACCACCGTGGGCAATGCCGCCGAGCTGCTCGCCACCGAGACCTTTGCACAGACCCTGGCCGAGTTGGGGCGCGAGTACGACACCGTCCTGCTGGTGGGAGCCCCCCTACTGGCCTGCACCGATTCCTCGGTCATTGCGGCCCAGGTGGCCTCCGTCGTACCAGTGGTGCAGTCGGGCACGGTGCGACGCTCGCAGCTGCAGCAGACGCTGGAATCCTTGGAACTGTGCCGGGCGCATGTCGGCGGCTTGGTACTCACCGACGCGAGGGTGTCGGCACGCGCCCGACAGATGGTTGGCGCCGGGAAGTGACTGCACCCCTCTGATCGGGGCCTGGGCTGGTACTCACCGGCTCAGGCCCTCCGTCTTCCCAGATGGAGTGACAGCACCGAGATCGGCTCAGCAGATCCCTCCGGGAGGCCCCAGACCGTTCCGGGAGACCTCGAACAGCTCGAGCCGTTCATCGTCGTCCTCGTGCGGGCATGACAGCTGCTCTCGATTCGTCGGGTCACGACCACCAGCGAAACTCCGTGATGCCGAGACGATTCGGTCCAGCACCACGCTCACGGTTGTCGATGGCTGGGCACCGACTGCGCAACGCCACCATCCTGGCCAGCGCTGGCCCGTTCATCGGCGAGCCCCACGGCACACAGGGCCACCACCCACCACCACATCGACACGGCGAAGCCCTTGACGAGGTAGGTGTCGACGGCCCATGCCAGCGTCGTCGCCGCCAGCACGATGACGGTCACCCCATGACGGTGTGACCCCAGACCACGACTCATGACGTTGCAGGCGGGGCGCCACAGGGCCACCACCATGACGAGCAGCACGACGAGCATGATGACCCCCAGCTCCACCAGGACCTCCAGATACACCGAGTGGGCGGATATGAGGGCACGTCCGAACCGACTGTCCACCATCCCCGTGCCGGCAAACGGGTACAGCTTGGCCTCGATGGCATACCACGGAAACATGGTGCCGGACCCCACACCGATGAGCATCGACCTGGCCGAAGAGCTCACCGTCTGCCAGCCCACGGTCCAGGTGTCCATGCGTCGGGACGAGCTCAGACGGAGCATCCGCTGGAAGCACGACACCCTGAGGCAGACGGCGACCACGGCGATTCCGACACACAGCGCCGCTGCTGCCAGCCGACGCACCGCCACCTGACGTCGCAAGGAGACGACGAGCGCAAGGCAGGTCGCCACCAGCACGATGAGCGCAGCCCGCGAGCCAGTCAGAAGCATCATGAGTACCGACGCACCGCCACCTGCCCATGCCACCCGAGTACGCCAGGTGGGTCCTGGCACACCTCCGGCAGGGCCCGGTGCGTGTCCGGTGGTGTCTCGTGCGACGTCGACGAGCACCGCACCGGCCAGGGCGATCGGCACGTGGATGACGGCCGAGCCGCCCATGCCGCTGGCCAGTCGTATCGAACGGTGAATGGGCACCTGGACCGGCCAGTCGGCCAGTGCCCCCAGCAGAAGTCCCACAGCGGCAAGGGGAACGTAGCGGGCGCGTCCCTGCTGCCCGAGGGCAAGGAGGACGACGAGCACTGCAGCCATCGTCACCCATCCGGTGATCACCGGCATGACCTGGTAGACGCGTGGAACGACTCCCTGCTTGATGACGGCCTGTGAAGCGACGAGGCTGGAGACCAGCGCCCATGCCTCGATGAGGGTGAAGCCACCACACAGGATCCATCCCGTGCGGGTGAGAACCCCTCCCCGAGGCGTCCCTGCCTGTCGACGCATCCTCACCTGCCGGTACGCGGCAGGGGCGGCGACGAGCAGTGCAGCGCCACAGACGAGGAGCTGGGCACTCACCACCCAGGGGCGGGTGATGCCGTGACGCAGATCGACGAACTGGGCTCCGGTCATGAGCAGCACGAGGGACCACCCCAGGACGTGCTGCCACGTGGTGATGGATCGGCGGGCCGAAGACGTCATCGCGGACTGCGCAGATGTCTCGGCCCGGCTGGGGCTCACGGGCTGGTTCGCTGTGCTCTGTCCCGGAACTGGCGGGCGATGCGGCCTGCCAGAGCGGGAACCCACGGTCTTCCTGCTCAACTCGCCCACGCCCCCGTGTACAGCAGCCATCCCCACCAACACATGACGCCGAGGTCAACCACGACGAGGACCATGACGACCCCCCGCCACAGCTTCACCAGAGCGTTGGCCTTGGATGGCACGGCAGCTGCCTCGGCCAACATGATCGCCGTGGGGAACCACAGCAGAACGGCCCGGTTGACGCTCATGTACCAGTGTCCGATGGAGAAGGCGATGATCTGGATGCCCACCCATGCGGCGGAGGCCCACCTGCGTCTGAGCAGGCAGTAGATCGTCGTCACCAGGCCAATGGCGACCGAGACGAGCTCGAAGCGGAAGATCATGGCCACCCGGGGTGCTCCCTCGTGGTACACCCCACGCCACATGTCGGTGTGTGTGGCGGGCAGGGTGTTGTGCAGGGTCTGCAGCGGGGTGGTGAATCCGCGTCCCCAGCCCTTCTCCTGGGCCTGGTGCCAGGCCGTCCACGAGCCGGTGAGTTCGTGCAGGAAGATGACGTAGCACACGAGCACGGCGGCCGGGATGATGAGGGTCGCCAATCGCGAGCACACCTGCTCGACGTCGATGCGACGCTTCGACCCGCGCCGTCGTGCGGGCTTCTCCCCGTCACCGACGACTGCCATGACGGCGAGCGCACCGACGAGGAACAGACCCGAGACCCGCATGGTGCATGCCACGGCTGCCAGGGCCGCCGCCTGCCCCCACCGGTTCGAGCGGGCCCGCTCCCACGCCCAGAAGGCTGCTGCCACGAAGGGTGCCTCGGTGTAACCGATGGTGGTGAATGCCGCAGTGGGCGCTATGAGCCAGAGCATCGCCGGAACCGCTCCGCCGATACGGTACAGGGCTGTTGTGGCCAGCCCCGAGCAGACCAGGGCGACGATCACCCCGGTGACCTCCGGGGGCAGACCGATCCAGGAGCCGGCGTGCATGATGGCGGGCAGCCCCGGGAAGAACGCCATCTCCAGCGGATCGGCATAACCGTGCCGGGCGATGTTGACGAAGTGCTTGACGTCCCAGTTCCCCGTGGCCTGGACGAAGCTCAGGTCCTTGGCGGCCATGACGAGGACGAGGGTGAGGCCGAGCAGGATGCGGGTACCGATCCACGTTCGGCGCACCAGGACGGGGTCGTCGGCCGGGGTGACGGGCTTGACGGTTGGGCTCACCGTGCTCCTCTCGAGGGTGGTGGACGATGCCTCGGCGGTGCTCAGTGCACCGATGACCGGTGCGTCCGGGGCGTGATCGAGCACTCCTCCGGTGGGGTCATCACCGTAGCCCGCTCGTACGGAGTCGTTCCACGGGCGGCGCATCTCGTCGACGACCGTCCAGGCGAACCACACCTGGGCAGCGACACGCACGATGATCGCCCCCCAGTAGACGGCGTCCACGGTGGATCCGGCAGGTTTGGTGGCGCCGGCCAGGTGTCCCCACACGACGAACTGGTAGAACACCTCGCCGGTCATGAGCACTCCCCAGTTGCGCCAGTCGGGGCAGGCCAGGGCGGCCAGGGGCACCAGGAGCAGCGAGTACTGCGGTGAGTACGACTTGTAGGCCACGAAGATGATGACGAGGGCGACGAGGGCCACCTGGGCCACTCGGGGCCGACGCGGAAGCCGCCAGACGAACCAGGTGAGCCACAGCAGGCCTGCGGCAGCAAGGACGCTGCTCAGCACGCCGACGTGCGCGATGGAGTCCTTGGTGGCGTCCTGGAAGATGAACCACAGGCTGCCCAGGCCCACCTGAGGCCCGAAGGTCGCGGCCAGGGTGGCCTTCCAGGTGGCCGGGGAGAGCGCAGCGGCAACACCGTGGCAGATGACCAGGACGCCCGCGGCTGGCCCCAGGTACCGCCCCAGCGACGCTGGCTTGCCCGCACGCAGGCACAGGACGACGACGGCGAGGACGATCACGGCGGTCTGCAGGCTGCCGGAGACCGCCAACCCGGCCAGCAGACCGGCGAGCATCGGACGTCTGGTGGCCCAGGCGAGCAACGAGAGGGTCATGAATCCCACCGGCACCAGGGTGAAGTCGACCATGCCGGCTGCGAGAACCAGCGGGCTGCAGGCGACGAGGAACACGTCCCAGCTACGTCGGCGAGTCCGTGCTGCGGCCTCGGTGACCACAGCAGCGGTGGGTGTCGTTGCGCTGGTGGCCGGTCGGGGCGATTGGATGTCGCTGCCGCGTCCGAGCAGCATGACGCCCACGACCGTCGCAAGGAAACCGAGGAACAACAGCACACTTGACAGGGCCCAGTAGGCATTGGCGGCCTGGGTGACCTGCTGATCGGTGGCGGTCGGCCCCACCACCCAGCCAAGGTGGCCCACGAGCCAACGATTGACGGCCATGATGGCCACGGTGATCGGGGACTGGCGCACGGATCGCTCGGCCAGCAACGCGCCGCCCCTACCCATCCCCGAGGAGGTGAAGATCACCGGGATGTCGGAGTAGCACAGCCGCTGGTACCGGTTGATCTGGCCACTGGCATCGGTGTGCGCACAGGGTTGGTGGCGCAGGATCGTCAGCACCCAGGTGAGGATCGCCGCACCGATCGCCCACCGGGCCGGGTCGAAGAATTCACCTCGCGGATGGGCATGGCGTCCCACCGGGCCTCCGAGCCAGGCGTCCAGTCCCCACCGGGAGGGCAGGGAGCGATGCCACGCAGGAGCGACGGAGTGGTCACCGGTACTGGTGCTGTCTTGGGGCTGGGTCACGAGAGCAGACTAGCCTTCCTTAAGACCAACCTCGTGCGGCTGTGTCGTCGGTCCCACTGGGCGCGGCGTCGGTCTCACTGGCTGATGCGTGGGTCTGATGGGTCTGGTTGTCGGTCTGTTCGGTCGTGGCCGCACCGAGGGGCGGCTCGGTCTGCTGGGCCGTACCGGGGTGTCGGGTGCCGGCGTGCGCGTGGGTTGCACCGTCGGGCTCGCGATGGGCGAGTGTGTCGGAGGCGTGCTCTCGTGCTGGCCATTCTCGTGTTTCCGGGGAGTCGGCGTGGTGGTACCGGCAGTGGATCGGGGGTGCGGCGTGGCGGGGACGATGTGGTCGTCGATGTCCTCGCCGTGGTGCTTGCCCCACAGGTTCACGCCCTGCCTGCCGGCGAACCTCTCATGCTCCTTGCCCTTCATGGCCACTTCCATGACGGCTGCCCAGGTGCGTGCCGGGTACGTGCCACCGAAGAAGGTCGGGTTGTCCGGGGCATGGAACGGGTCAAGGTCGTCGGTGCCGCCGTCACCTGCGACGAACATGACGGCAGTGGAGATCTGCTTGGTGTAGGCCACGAACCAGGCGGAAGTGATCTTGTCGCCGACGCCGTTGGTGCCGGTCTTGCCAGCCACCTGGTAACCGAGTCGGGACACTGCCGCACCGGTGCCCTGCTCGACCACGGAACGCAACGCATGGGTGGTGTCGCGGGCAATGTCTGGCTCGATGGCCTGGGCGCCCTTGGTCTTGTTCTCATACAGGGTGTTGCCCTGCGGCCCGACGACCTTGGCGACAAAGTGGGTGGGCATGCGCACCCCGTCATTGGCAAGGGTGGCGTATCCGGCAGCCTGGTCCAGCGGACTCACCTCGGCGGTACCCAGGGCGATACGGTTGTTGAGGTCCCATCCGTCTCCCTTGGGCACCCCAGCGTCGTTGGCGGCCTTGATCACCTGGGCCGGGCCATTCTTCATGCGTGAGACGACGTCGACGAAGGCGGTGTTGATGGACTTCTCGGTCGCCGTCTGCAAGCTCACCGTGCCGTACTCGTGGTGGAACTCGTTGCGCACCGGTTTCGAATCGCCCTTGGGGGTGAAGGTGTTGCCCTCCAGGGCGGACTGCAGGCTGAAGCCATTGCGCAACGCGGCAATGACGGCGTAGGTCTTGATGCTGGAGGCTCCCGGACGGGCGGTCGTCGCCCAGTTGCGGGAGTTCCTGACGTAGTCGTCGCCGCCGTAGATTCCCAGGACACCCCCGGTCCTGGCATCGACCGAGGCGATGGCGGGGTGCAGTCTCGCCGGCCCGTCGTCACCGGCATTGTTGCCGGCGATCCTCTTGTACCTCTGCCCGGCGTCAACGGCCGCCTGCTGCACCTTGGGGTCCAAGGTGGTGGTGACCTTGAGACCGCCGCCAGCGATCTGGGACTCGGTGAATCCCTGGGAGACGAGTTCGTCCTGGACGAGCTTGAGGAGGTATCCCTTGGTTCCCTGCCAACGGTTGTTGACGGGCACGTCGGGGAAATCGGGCAATGCGTGCGAGGCAACGTCGTGATCGTTCTGGCTGATCCTGCCCATCTCGAGCATGCCATCCAGGACGTAGCGGTAGCGTCCGAGCAGACGCTCCCGTGCCGCCGGTCCATCGCTGGGATCGAAGAGGGTGGGATTGTTGAGCACGGCGGCGAGCACCGCAGCCTGCCTCAGGTCGAGATCCTTGGCATCGATGTTGAAGTATGCCCTGGCCGCCGCCTGGACGCCATAGGCGCCGCGCCCGAAGTAGATGGTGTTGAGGTAGCCGGCGAGGATGTCCTCCTTGGGTACCTTGCGGCCCATCTTGTCGGCCAGGACGAGTTCCTTGAGCTTGCGCTGCATGGTGCGTTCCTGGGACAGGTAGAGCACCTTGATGTACTGCTGGGTGATCGTCGATCCGCCTTGGACGTCGCCGCCCCTGAGCACGCTGAACGCGGCTCGGGACATGCCCTTCACCGAGATCCCGGGGTCGCTCCAGAAGGTGCGGTTCTCGGCCGAGACGACTGCGTCCCTGATGTTCTGGGGCATCTCGTCGTAGGTAATCGACTGACGATTCTGCACCGAGAAACTACCGATCTTCGATGTCGAGTCGTTGTAGTAGATGAACGACGTGTTCGACGAGAATCCCTTGTTGGGATCGGGTAGCTCGGTGCGATGGTAGAACACCGCCCCGGCCGCAACGACGGCCATGACCATGACGAGAATGAGGATGAGCAGTCCCCGCAGCACTCGTCGTAGTGGACTGCGACGCCGCCTGCCACGAGTCGACGAGCGCGACGTCCTCGCGCGTCTCGACCTGGTCGAACCACGTCTCGAGCCACGTCGTGCGCGGGATCGCTCAGCCATAGATATCCTCCACGGTGGGTTGGTGACGAGGCGGCCGGCGTCGCCTGCCGTCACCCAGGACGTAGTGGGTCAGGACGTGGTTCCACCCACAGTCTGGGCACACCTCGACCTCGTAGACCCGAAACTCCCCGAATTCGTGTTCCATTTCCTCCAGCTCGGCAACCGTACGAATACGTCCGGAGAATTGTCCGAGCTGAGAACCAAATGTATACCGCAAAAGTACCAACTGGGGCGACTCGCACACTGGGCATGGTTCCTCACGGGGTTCCCCGTGGTGCAAGGCTGCACGTACCAGCATGGGGTCCGCGTCGCACTGGGTGGGGGCATTGAGGTCCACCTGGGGGCTCCACAACTGCTCCAGGGCACGGCGACGCTGCAGAGCATGGGAAACTTCAAGTCGGCGCGTCTGCATGGCCCCCAGAGTACGGCGTCGTGCCAAGCAACTCGGCGCTGCACGAACCAATCCTCCTCGGGCATCCAGCACTCCGCCAACCCCATCGCACCCGGATCAGCACCTATGCTCGGTGTCATGCCGAACCTGGACGCACTCGTCACCACCACCCTGGACAATGGCCTGGACGTCATCGTCGACTCGGATCTCACCCTGCCCGCAGTGGCGATCAACCTGTGGTACAACGTCGGATCCGCCGACGAACAACCTGGACGCGACGGTTTCGCCCACCTCTTCGAGCACCTCATGTTCTCCGGCACCACCAGTGGCATCGCCTCAGGTGAACATCTGGCAACGATCGAGGCGGTCGGCGGGTCGGCCAATGCCACGACGAGCTTCGATCGGACGAACTACTTCGAGCTGGTGCCACCCGGAGCGCTGGGGCTGGGTCTGTGGCTGGAGGCCGAGCGCATGGCGCACCTGGCCGTCACCGAGGAGAGCCTCACCACCCAGCGTGACGTCGTCAAGGAGGAGAAGCGGCAGCGCTACGACAACAGCCCCTACGGCGACCTGCTCGACGCCGTGTTGGCAAGCCAGTATGACGCCGACGAGCCCTACGGGCACTCCCCCATCGGATCGGAGCATGATCTGGACGCCGCCAGCCTGGACGACGTCGTCGCCTTCCACGACCGGTGGTACCGACCGTCCAATGCCTCCCTGGTGATCAGTGGCTGTGTCGACGCCGAGGAGGCATTGCGGCTCGTCGAACGATACTTCGCTCCGATGGGTGACACCGGGGCGCCGGCTCCGCAACATCGCCGGGGCGGGATCCATCTGGACAGTGCGCGCCGGAACCGGACGATCGTGCGTGACGTGCCACGCACCTCGGTGGTGCTCACCTGGCCGGTGCCACCCGTTGCCAGCCCGGCAGCCGCATCCGACACGACCCCGATGTCCGATCACACCTGCCCGACTGGCCCCACCCACACGGCCGATCCCACGGCGGTGGCCTGCGACATGGCCCTGTCGGTGTTGGCCGGGGGCATGTCGTCCCGGCTGGTGCGTCGGCTGGACCGGGAGTTGGGTCTGGTGGACGGTGTCTCGGCGAACAGCCTGGGGCTGTCCCGACAGCGCTCGACGGCGATCGTGGCGGCGCACCTGAAACCGGGGGTGAGTGTGGAGCGGTTCCGTCGCGAGCTCGACCCGCTGCTCACCGAATTGGCCACCCAGCCCCCGACGCCGCAGGAGATGGCTCGCTGCCGAGCCCAGGCGCAGCGAGACTGGTTGGAGAGTTGGGCCACCGCCGACACCCGGGCGGACGTGCTCAACGCCGCACACCAGATCCTGGACGACGCACGCCGGTGCCACGACGAGTTCGACCTGATGGCCGCCATGACGTGCGAACAGGTGGGCGAGGCGGCCGAGTTGCTGGATCCGAGCCAGGCCTCGATGGTCGTCCACACCACCGAGCAGACCGATTCGGTGACCGATGGAGCCCATGACGACGAGGAGGACGCCCGATGAGCCATGCCACACCGCCGAGCCAGACATCCCCGAAGGATCCTGCCCCACAGGTACAGCAGGCACCGCTGCGACCACGTCCGACGGTGACGACGGGATCGGCATGGACCTTTCCCCACGTCGAGCGTCGGGAGCTCGGCAATGGTCTCACGGTGCTCACCGTACCGCTTCCCGGCCAGGAGATCATGAGCGTCCAGCTCGCCCTGGACGTGCCGCTGGCCAGTGAGCCGGCAGACCTGGAGGGGATCGGAGCCGTCACGGTGCGCACCGCCGACGAGGGCACGGCGCCCCATCCCGGCCACGAGTTCGCCGAACAGATGGAGCAGATTGCCGCCAGCTACGGCGGCAGCGCGATGCCGACGTCGACCATGCTGAGCCTGGACGTGCCGGGTGAGCAGCTCCCGACGGGCATGGAGCTCTTCGCCGAGCTGCTCACCAGCACCGCACTGGATCCCGTTGACGTGGGCCGTCAGGTGGACGCGTCGGTGGCTCAGCTGGCCCGCACCGCCCACAGTGGCCCGTCCCTGGCCCAACTGGCTGCCAACCGTCTGCTGTGGCCATGCTCCAGCAGGCTGTCCCGGGCCTCGGCCGGATCGATGAGCACCTTGGCCGCCATCGACGCCGAGCGGGTGCGTGAGTTCTGGAACCAGATGTGGCGACCTGGCCGTGGTGTGCTCGTGGTGGCCGGTGACCATGCCGACGAGGTGAATCTGGACGTGCTGGAGCAGTGGACCGGAACCCCACGGGCCGAGTCGACGCGTGAGCTCACCACCACTGCCGCAGCACGCCGAGTGCTGCTCGTCGATCGTCCGGACGCCGTGCAGGCCGACGTGCGCCTCCAGCTGGGCACTCCTGGGCGTGACCATCCGCTGTGGCCTGCGCTCAAGGTGGCCGCAGCCGCCCTGGGCGGTACGTTCTCCTCGCGGCTGAACTCGGTGTTGCGTGAGGAGAAGGGTTGGTCGTACGGGGTCGGCATGTCGGTGCGGCCGATGAGGTGTGGTGCCATTGCCGCGGTGAGCGGGGCATTTCGTACCGAGGTGGCCGCCGAGGCCCTCGTGACGACGATGCAGATCCTCGATGCCGCTGGTGATCCGCTGGGTCGTGCCGAGGTGGACGAGGCCCGTGACCATCTGGTCGGGGTGGCTCCCCTGCAGTACGACACCGCAGAGGCGGTTTCCGCCCAGCTCGCCGTGCTCCACCTGGCCGGACTGCCCAGCACCTGGATCGACGAGCACTTCGCCCGCCTGGCGCAGGTGGGCCATGACTCGGCCAACGAGGCCTGGCAGCAGCTGCTGGACGTCACGGCCTGGCAGATCGGCATCAGCGGCCAGGCGGGTGTTCTCGCCCCGCAGCTGCGCGAGGCCGGTTTCGAGGTCGAGGTGATCTCGCCTGACCAGCTGCTTGGACTGGCAGGCTGAGCCGCCACCGGAGGCCGCTGCTGGATCGTCACCCTGCCGGCGATCCAGCAGCCCCATTTCGCATCTGCGTCGTCTTGGCATAGAATGTCGGGGTCCATTGGGGCATTGGCGCAGTTGGTAGCGCGATTGCTTTGCAAGCAATAGGTCAGGGGTTCGAACCCCCTATGCTCCACATCACATCCCCGTCACTGCGTGGTGACGGGGATTTTTCGTCCACGGTGGCCGACCACAGCCGCCGCAGACCGGATCGACGTGCGGGCCGTGAGCGGAGTGTGAGTCGACACCGCTGACACCAGAACCACTTCCCCGGTGAGAAATGGCGCCACAGGCCGAACGAAGCAGATCAGAGGGGTCGCAGTCACCCGTATGGATTCCGTGTGCAAGGACGACACCGGGCCGGGTCGAGGAGTTGCATCGGGACGGGTACCAGCCTGGTGTCCCCCGGCACAGCCGGTTGTCCGAACGGAGTCCCACGTGCTTGACATCGCCTACGTACTTGGCGCCATCGCGCTGTTCGTCCTGTGTGATCTCGCCGTGAAGGGGGCGAAGTCCCTGTCATGAGCCTCATCGACGTCATGAATGCCATTGCCACAGCTCTGGGGATCGTCGCAGTCCTCTTCCTGCTGCACGCCCTCATCCATCCGGAGAAATTCTGATGAACTGGATCTGCCTTCTCATGACGACCGTTGTCATGGCCGTCATGTTGGGCCTGGCGCACAAGCCGCTGGGTGACTACATCGCCACCACCCTGGAAAGTGACCGGGACACCAAGGTGGAGAGCTGGATGCACCGCATCATCGGTGTGGACTCCAGCAAGGAGCAGAGCTGGTCTGCCTATGCCCGTTCCGTGCTGGCGTTCAGCCTCATGGGTGTGCTCCTCCTCTACCTGCTGCAACGCATTCAGCAGTGGCTGCCCTTCTCCCTGGGCAACGGCCCGGTCGCCCCGCAGGTGGCCTTCACCACGGCCATCTCCTTCGTCACCAACACCAACTGGCAGGCCTACTCGCCCGAGATCACCTTGGGCTACACCGTGCAGTTCGCCGGACTCGTGGTGCAGAACTTCGTCTCGGCCGCCACCGGTATCGCCGTTGCCGTGGCCCTGGTACGTGGGTTGGCTCGTCGTCACTGCACCACCATCGGCAACTTCTGGGTGGACCTGGTGCGCATCACCGGACGCGTCCTGCTGCCGGGCGCCGCCATCGGCGCCATCGTGCTCATGGCCGGTGGTGTCGTGCAGAACCTCGAGGGATTCAGGACGGTCACCACCCTGGCCGGACACGTCCAGACCATCCCCGGTGGCCCGGTGGCCTCCCAGGAGGCCATCAAGGAGCTCGGCACCAACGGGGGTGGCTTCTACAACGCCAACTCCTCCCACCCCTTCGAGAACCCCCAGGCCTGGACGAGCTTCTTCGAGACCTTCCTCATCCTCGTCATCCCCTTCTCGTTGCCGCGCACCTTCGGCACGATGGTTGGCGACAGACGTCAGGGCATGGCGATCCTCAAGGCCATGGCCACCCTGTTCCTCCTCACCCTGGCTGCCACGGCCGCCTTCGAGTTCACCGGTTCGGGCACCGCGTCGCGACTGGCCGGATCGGCCATGGAGGGCAAGGAGCAGCGGTTCGGTCTGGTGCAGTCGGTGTTCTTCGCCAGCACGACGACCAACACCTCCACCGGCGCCGTCAACTCGATGCACGACTCCTACACCGCCCTGGGTGGCATGGTGCCGCTGCTCACCATGATGCTCGGCGAGGTGAGTCCCGGCGGCGTGGGCACCGGACTGTACGGAATGCTCGTCATCGCCGTCATCGCTGTGTTCATCGCCGGCCTGTTGGTCGGGCGCACCCCGGAGTACCTCGGCAAGAAGATCGGCCCGGCGCAGATGAAGATCGCCTCGCTGTACATACTCGTCATGCCGGTGCTCGTCATCGGCGGAGTGGCACTGAGTCTCACGATCCCCGGGGCGCGCAACTCGGTGCTGGACTCCTCGATCTCCAACCCCGGCACGCACGGGCTCACCGAGCTCATCTACGCCTTCACCTCGGGGGCCAACAACAACGGTTCGGCCTTCGCCGGGCTCATCGCCGACACTCCCTGGATGGCCTCGGCCATCGGCGTCGTCATGGCTCTCGGACGTTTCATCCCGATCATCCTGGTCCTGGCCCTGGCCGGCTCCCTGGCCCGGCAGGGCAGGGCTCCCGCCACCGCCGGAACCCTGCCCACCCACTCCAACCTCTTCGTCGGCCTGGTCGTGTTCACCGCGGTCCTGGTCACCGCCCTCGTCTTCTTCCCGGTCCTGTCCCTCGGACCGCTCGCGGAAGGACTCCTGTGATGTCAACTGTCGATGTGACGAGTTCGCCCGAACGGAACGGGGAGGGCGAAATCTCGAAAAGGTCCGCCACCGGCGCCTGGAACGCTGCTCAGTTGTGCCGGGCCCTGCCCGGCGCGCTGTACAAGCTCAATCCTCGTGACCAGTTCCACAACCCGGTCATGGCCCTGGTGTGGGTCGGTGCCGTCCTCACGACGATCCTGGCGATCATCGAGATCGTCATGGGAGACCCGCAGACCTCCAGTGGGACACCGGTCCCCGGCTCCTTCGTGTGGATCGTCGCCGGATGGCTGTGGTTGACGGTGATCTTCGCCAATCTTGCCGAATCGGTGGCCGAGGGGCGTGGCAAGGCCCAGGCCGAGACCCTGCGCCGGACCCGCACCACCACCGTCGCACGTCGCGTCGTCAACTACGATGCAAGCAATGACCCGGCTGCCCTCGAAGCCGCGACGACGGAGGTCTCCTCCGCCGATCTCACCCTGTCAGACGTCGTCGTGGTCGTCGCCGGTCAGACGATCCCCGGTGACGGGGACGTCATCGCCGGTATCGCCTCGGTCGACGAGTCGGCCATCACCGGTGAGTCGGCCCCGGTGGTGCGCGAGTCCGGTGGCGACCGTTCAGCCGTCACTGGCGGCACCCGGGTGCTGTCCGACCGCATCGTCGTGCGCATCACCTCCAGGCCCGGCCAGACCTTCGTCGACCGCATGATCTCCCTGGTGGAGGGGTCGGCACGTCAGAAGACCCCCAACGAGATCGCCCTCAACATCCTGTTGGCGAGTCTGTCGATCGTCTTCGTCATCGTCGCCCTCGCCCTCAACCCGATCGCCTCCTACGACGCCGGGCCGGTGGGCACCCCGATGCTCGTCTCCCTGCTGATCTGCCTCATCCCGACGACGATCGGCGCCCTGCTGTCGGCCATCGGCATCGCGGGCATGGATCGTCTGGTGCAGCACAACGTGCTGGCGATGTCCGGACGTGCCGTGGAGGCCGCCGGTGACGTCACCACCCTGCTGCTCGACAAGACCGGCACCATCACCCACGGCAATCGTCAGGCCAGCGAATTCGTCACCATGCCCGGGGTCGAGGCCACCGACCTGCGCGAGGCCGCAGCCCAGTCCTCCCTGGCCGACCCGACCCCGGAGGGCACCTCCATCGTCACCCTGGCCCGGAACCAGGGATTCACCGACGGTGAGGTGGCTGGGACCGTCGTGCCCTTCACCGCCCAGACCCGCATGTCTGGCCTGGACCTTGCCGATGGCACGAACATCCGCAAGGGTGCTGCCTCGGCGGTGCTCGCCTGGTTGGAGGAGGTCAATGGCAAGCCGCTGGACACCCAGATGTCCACCGAGCTGGACACCCGCGTGCAGGCTGTGTCCAACAGTGGTGGAACCCCTCTGGTGGTCGCCGTACGACGACCCGGCGGACGTGGTGAGATCCTCGGTGTCGTCCATCTCAAGGACATCGTCAAGGAAGGCCTCACCGAGCGTTTCGAGGAGCTGCGCCGAATGGGCATCCGCACCGTCATGGTCACCGGTGACAACGCCCTGACCGCCGCCGCCATCGCCAAGGAGGCCGGCGTCGACGACTTCATCGCCGAGGCGACCCCCGAGGACAAGCTCGCCTACATCAAGACCGAGCAGGAGGGTGGACGGTTGGTCGCCATGACCGGCGACGGCACCAATGACGCCCCCGCCCTGGCCCAGGCCGACGTCGGCGTCGCCATGAACACCGGCACCTCGGCTGCCAAGGAGGCCGGCAACATGGTCGACCTCGACTCCGATCCGACCAAGCTCATCGACATCGTCGCCATCGGAAAGCAGGTGCTCATCACCCGTGGCGCGTTGACGACCTTCTCGATCGCCAACGACATCGCCAAGTACTTCGCCATCATCCCGGCCATGTTCATGGGTATCCACCCGGGGCTGTCCAGGCTCAACGTCATGGGCCTGCACTCACCCTCCTCGGCAGTGCTGTCGGCGGTGATCTTCAACGCGCTCGTCATCATTGCCCTGGTTCCCCTGGCTCTCAAGGGGGTCAGGTACCGTGCCGTGTCCGCTGCCCAGGCGTTGCGGCGAAATCTCACCATCTACGGTGTCGGCGGCATCATCGTCCCGTTCGTCGGCATCTGGCTCATTGATCTGTTGGTCCGGCTCATCCCCGGATTCTGAGGTGGCAGGAGGTCACCATGAACACCACGTTGCGCAATCTGTGGGTCGGGCTCCGGGCCGTCCTGGTGCTCACCCTCGTCGTCGGCGTGCTCCACACGTTCGTCATGACGGGTCTGGGACAGCTGGTCTTCCACGCCAAGGCCAATGGCTCGATGTTGGAATCGGGCGGACGAGTCGTCGGTTCCTCGCTCATCGGACAGAACTTCACCGATGGCAGGGGCAGACCATTGCCCAGGTACTTCCAGTCCCGTCCCTCGGCAGCCGGTTACGACGGTGGTGCCTCGGGGGCGTCCAACATGGGCACCGAACACCCCGAACTCGTCAGGGCGGTGCGCGAGCGCAGGACCCAGGTGGCATCCTTCAACGGGGTCGCCGAGTCCAAGGTCCCCGCCGACGCGCTGACCGCCTCCAGCTCCGGCCTGGACCCCCACATCAGTGTGACCTACGCCGACATCCAGATCGATCGGGTCGCCCATGCTCGCCACATGGATTCCGATGATGTGCGTACGCTTGTCACCGATCACACCAGCGAGCGCCAGTTCGGCTTCCTGGGTGAGCCGAGGGTCAACGTGCTCGAACTCAACGCGGCCCTCGATCTACGAAAGGGCTGACATGGGCAATCGTGGGCGACTCCGGGTGTTGCTCGGGGCCGCCCCCGGGGTCGGCAAGACCTGTGCCATGCTCGAGGAGGGCAAGAGGCTGCAGGACAATGGCGTGGACGTCGTCATCGGACTGTTGGAGACCCACGGGCGCACCATGACCGCCCGGATGGCCGAAGGCCTGCCCCAGGTGCCGCGTCGCCAGGTGAATCATCGCGGGGTCGAGCTCGACGAGATGGACGTCCTGGCCCTCCTGAAGCGTCACCCCGAGGTGGCTCTGGTCGACGAGCTGGCCCACACCGACGCCCCGGGCTCCGATCACCCCAAACGCTGGCAGGACGTCGAGGATCTGCTCGATGCCGGGATCGACGTCATCTCGACGGTGAACGTCCAGCACATCGAGTCGCTCAACGACGTCGTCGAACAGATCACCGGAATCGTCCAACATGAGACGATCCCCGACACCGTACTGCGCCACGCCGATCAGGTGGAGGTCGTGGATCTCGCACCCCAGGCCCTGCGTGATCGGCTCTCGTCGGGTGACGTCTACCCCTCGGAGCGGATCAACGCTGCCCTGTCGAACTACTTTCGGCTGGGCAATCTCACCGCCCTGCGCGAGCTGGCGCTGTTGTGGATGGCCGACGACGTCGACCAAGCCCTCAGACTGTACCGTGAGGAGCACGGTATCGAGGGGCGCTGGGAGGCCAGGGAACGAGTCGTCGTCGCGCTCACCGGCGGGCCGGAGGGCGAGACGCTGCTGCGCCGCGGTGCACGCATCGCCGCCAGGTCCTCGGGCGGGGAACTCATCGCCGTCTTCGTCTCCAGTGAGGACGGGCTGCGCGCTCCCCGTCCCACCGAGCTCATCCGGCAGCGTCAACTCGTCACTACTCTCGGCGGAACCTTCCACCAACTGGTTGGCAACGACATTCCGGCCACCCTCATCGACTTCGCGCACTCGGTCAACGCGACCCAGCTGGTCATCGGCGCCACCCGGCGCGGCTGGCTCACCAAGATGCTGTCCGGGCCGGGAATCGGCAGCGTCATCATCCGCGAGTCCGGTGACATCGACGTCCACATCGTCAACCATGCCGCTGCCGCCAGGTTCACACTGCCCAACCTCTCGGCGGGAGCGGTGTCGGTGCGCCGACGCGTCGTCGGATTCGCGACCTTGGCAACGACCGGCCCGGTGCTCACGTGGGGGCTGACCGCAGCCCGCGGTCCCGAGATGCTCGCCGTCGTCGTGCTGTCCTACGTACTGCTCACGGTGGTCATCGCCATCATCGGCGGCTTCTGGCCTGCGGTGACGGCCGCTCTGGCGTCCGGCCTGGCCTTGGACTTCTTCTTCATCGACCCACGGCTCACCGTGTCGGTGGGCCAGATCCAGCACCTGGTGTCGTTGCTGCTCTACATCGTCACGGCCGTGGGGGTGTCGATGGTGGTGGACCGGGCCGCCCGTCGTGCCCGGGTGGCTCGGCGTGCCTCGGCGGAGTCCGAGCTGCTGCAGACCATCGCCAGGTCGGTACTGCAGGGCCAGGACGCCATCTCTGCGGTACTGGAACGCAGCCGCGCCACCCTGGGACTGGACGGGATGAGTCTGGTCGTTGCCGACGAGGTCGTCGAGGAGTGCGGTGTCATGACCGACGTCCCCACCACCGTGCCGGTGGGGGACCACGGAGTCCTGAACCTGTACGGTCACCTGGACGCCCCGGCCCTGCGGCTCATGTCGGCCATTGCCAACCAGGTCGAGAACGTCCTGGAACACCGTGACCTGGAGGCCACCGCTCGCGAGCTCGAGCCACTCACGGCCACCGACAAGGTGCGTACTGCCCTGCTCACCGCGGCTGGTCACGACCTGCGTCGTCCACTGGCCGCAGCCTCGGCAGCAGTGGGCGGGTTGCGCCACCAGGGCGCACAGTTGAGTGCTGCGGACCGTGCGGAACTGCTGCAAACCGCCGACGAGGCCCTGGGCACGTTGTCGGTGCTGGTGCGTGACCTGCTCGACGTGTCACGTCTGCAGTCGGGTGTGCTCGCCGTCATGACGACGGCTGTGGACACTGCTGACGTCGTGCTGGCCTGCCTGGATGAGCTGCACGTGGGCCCTGGAGAGGTGGAACTCGACCTGGACCAGACGGTTCCGGAGGCCTGCGCCGACCCGGTGCTGCTGCAACGGGCCGTGGTCAACGTGCTGTCCAACGCCATGCGCTACGAGCCCGATCGCCGCCGAGTGCGGGTGACGACCTCATGCTTCGCCAACCGGGTCGAGATCCGGATCGTCGATCATGGTCGCGGGGTGGCCCCGGAGCGCCGCGAGGAGATCTTCGTACCCTTCCAGCGCCTGGGCGACACCGACACGACGACCGGTCTGGGACTGGGGCTGGCCCTGTCCAAGGGATTCATCGAGGGGATGGGCGGCACACTCGAACCCGAGTCCACCCCCGGTGGTGGGCTCACGATGGTGATCTCGCTGCACGACGCCCAAAGTGCCGACATCGATGACGAGGAGGAGTGATGAGAATCCTCATCGCTGACGACGACCCGCAGATCCTGCGGGCACTGCGCATCACCCTGGCTGCTCGCGGCTACGAGGTGCTGCTGGCCCGTGACGGCGCCGAGGCCCTGAGCGTCGCCGTCGACCGTCACCCTGATCTCTACCTGTTGGACCTGGGTATGCCGAGGTTGGACGGCATCAAGGTCATCGAGGCGGTACGCGGCTGGTCCCAGGCCCCGATCCTCGTCGTGTCGGGTCGCAGTGGGTCCAGCGACATCGTCGCGGCCCTGGACGCTGGTGCCGACGACTACGTCACCAAGCCATTCGCCATTGACGAGCTGCTCGCCCGGATTCGTGCTCTCGGCCGACGAGTTCCCCAACCCGAGGATCCCGGACTGGTCGTGGGATTCGGTGACGTCACCGTCGATCTGACTGCCCACAGTGTGCTGCGTGACGGCAGACCGGTGCGGCTCACACCCACCGAGTGGAAGGTGCTGGAGTTGCTGGTGCGCAACGAGGGACGTCTGGTGACCCGTCAGACCATGCTCACCCAGGTGTGGGGATCCGAGCACGTCACCGACACCGGGTACCTGCGGCTCTACCTCTCCCAGCTGCGCAAGAAGCTCGAGCCGGATCCTCGAAATCCGCGCCACCTGCTCACCGAGTCCGGCATGGGCTACCGGTTCGTGTCGGGAGGCTGAGACCTGTCCACCCGCTGCTCCTTCCTCCTGCGTCTGCACCGGGAGATGAGCAGATAACACACGATGGCTGCGATGAGCAGCATGTCGAGGATCATCCACCAACTGAGCGACAGGTGCCAGCTGCTCGGGGGTGCGGCAGCCGTGCCCGGCACCCGAACCGCCTCGACGAGCAGCCGATCGGTGTTGAGACCGTAGGGAGTGCAGGTGACCAAGACGAGCTTGTCGACACCATGCTCGTAGGTGATCGCCCTGTAGTCGTGGGGTCCGACGACACGCTTGCCGCGCACCCGGTAGCGCAGGGTCTGGTCGGCCACCGTGACGTAGACGTCGTCACCCTTGCCCAAGGCGGGTAACCGGTCGAACATGGAGGCGTTGACCATGCCGGTGTGCGCTGAGATGACCGACGTCGTCCCCGCCCCGCCGACAGGCAGGTCGGATCCGAACATGTGCCCGGCACCGCGATGGAGCACGTCGGAGCGCGTCGTGTGGTACACCGGCAGGTCGATGTCCACCGAGGGGACGGTGACACGCCCCAGCGCCCCCTCGGAGCCGGACACATTGAGGACCCTCATGTAGTCGTCGAACCCCGGCGTGGCGGGTTCGGGAGGCAGGGCGTGATGCCCGGCACGGGCCAGCTTCCGGTTGTAGGCATGGGCCTGACGCAGCAGTTTGGCGTTCTGCTCCGAGGTGAGCCCCTTGGCAGCCAGCCGGGAGTACTGTTCGGCAACTTGGTGGACGTGGTAGTCGTTCCACAGGGTCAACGGCACCGGCAGCAGCAGGATGAGCAGACCGATGACGATCCACAACAGGGATCGCCACCGGCGTGTTGAACCACGCCGGGGCGATTCCGGACGTGGTGGCTCCTGGGGAGGCAGTCCCCCTCGGTGCTCCCTCACCGAGGCGGAACCAGCCTGGCTTGCCCCGACCTGGACGGAACCGCGTTGGACCGATCCGTTCTGGCCCGACCCATCTCGGGCAGAGTCACCGTGACTGCTCACCGAGCACGGCTCACTGATCGCGACGGTGCTGCCACAGGCCGATACCCAAGATCACCAGACCGAGCAGCAGAACCAGCAGGAGGGTCTGCATGCCCGTGGTGGGCAACAGGCTGGCGACCGGCCGGATCGCCCCGTACGTATTGGACGTGGCAGTGATCTCACCGACCGACGAGGCCGTGGTGGCCACCGTGGCACTCACCGTCACGGCACCGGCGGGGACCTTCAACCATGCCGGTGGTTTCGGCTCCCCCAGCTCCACGGTGATGGTGCACGACGTCTTGTCACCAGCCTTCACGGTGGCCTGGTCGAGGTTGCAGGCTCCGGCCGGGATGGTGCCGTCGGCGTCGACCGTCTGACTCGACTGGGCACCACCACCATCCTGCGAGCGGACCTGCCTGCCCGCCAGTGACGGATCCTTGAGGGTGAACTTCGTGAGGTCGAACCCTCCGTTGTCGTCGATGGTGTAGGTGACGTCCATGGTCGTCGCGTCGGGGTCCAGCATGGCGGTGTCCACGGGGCCGTTGAGGGTGGAGGTGGTCGCCGCTCCGGCAATCCTCTTGGTCACCTGCATGGAGGGGTAGGTGTCCAGCACGGTGATCCTCCAGCCATCGCCGCTGGTCGACAGGTCAGCGGGATCATTGACGGGGTTGACGAGGAAATTCACACTGTGCGTCCCAGCACGAACCACTGTTCCATCACTCTTGCGCACGGCGCTGGTGTTCGTCACACCGGGGTCGTCTCCGATGTACTTGCCCTTGTCCGAGACGCTCAGCCAGGATTCGACGCTGGCGATTCCACCGTCGGTCTCGGTGACCTCACACGACGTTCCCACCGGCACCGATTTGAACTGCAGTTCATCGCCGGGGTTGATGGTCTGGGTCAACTTGTCATCGGGGAAACAGGGGCTGGTGAAGGTCATCCTGGCGTTCTGGGCGATACCGCCGGACACCATCTTGATGAGGGAGGGTGTGGCGGAGGCATGGAGGTGCACGGCCTCGGCACCCACCGTCATCGCCACATCCTTGCCAGTGGGCACACTGATGTCGGCGGGCAGGTCGATCGAGTACGTGTACGACTTCTGCTCAGCCGTCACTTGATCGACGGGGGTCCTCACCGGGTCGTCCTTCGGATTGCTCGCAGCTGCCACACCATTGCCGTCCCACTGACCGAACACCACGAACGGGGTACGGCTGCCCTGGGTGACCTCCAAGTCACCGCGCGCGGCCAAGGCCTTGCTGCCGGCAAGGGACACATCACACGAGCTGTCGGCCGGCAAGGCGATGGTACGGGCCCTCGTGGGAGCCGAGTCACTGGCTACCGAGGTCGAGGAGTCGGCCTGGTCACGGGTGAAGGTTTCCACCCGATGAGTCGTGGCGGTGTCGTGGCAGGAGACGTCGACCTGGTAGCCCTCGGGATCCTCACGGGCCCAAGAGCTGGCCTGCATCATGGCGAGGCGCACCGGGATCATGCGTCGGGTGTAGGTGTTGACGAAGTCCCACGAGGAGCGCACCGGAATCTTATCGGCGGTGGCCCCGGTGTCAGCGGCGGAGCTGGGGGCCTCACCGGTGACGACGAGTGGTCCGGAGTGGCCTGCATTGACCTGCATCGACTGCGGTGTACCGGTGACGTTCTTCTCGGTCATGGTGCACGTCGCCCCAGCCGGCACATTGACCTTGTCGGAACTATAGCTACGGCTGATGTTGTCCTGACCGGTGTTGGGGTTCTTGCCCTCGGCGTGAGGACTGGCGCCCTTGATCTGGTCCCACGTCACCTCATGCGGCAAGGTGGGGCCACCACCGAGCAGATCACCGCCACCGGTTGAGGTCTGCAGACCCACTGCGCGGCAGGAGACGTCGAATTCGAAGGTGGGCTTGGACGTGTTGAGTTTGTCGAACCCGTAGCTGGTCGTCACGACCTTCTTCGTGAGCTGCACCGGGCTGGTGACATACCGGTAGTTGTTGTAGATGTCGATGGCGTTTCCGCTGGCAACCGTCTGGAACGTGTCCGACGTCGTCGTGCCACCCGCCTTGGCCACGACGTCCTCGGATTCCACCTTGGCCGTACTGTCGTTGCGGCCATCAGCGACCCACTTGATCTGCTTGGGCTTGAGGTAGGCCTTGAGCTGATCCGTTTGCTGGGGATTGTCGGGCCTGGGGGCCTGCAGGGACAGCCCCAGTTCACCGAAATGGTCACCGACGATGGAGCAGTCCGTGCCGGAGGGCACGTCGAGGAAGGTATAGGTGCCGGCACCGGTGATCTGACCGTGGAAGGTGCCCAGCACAACGTCTTCCCTGCCGTCCGAGCCAGTGACCTTGGGATCCAGACAGGTCATGGTGAACGAGTGGGTGTAGTACGGGATCTTCTGATCGAGATCCGGACGCAGGGCGTTGGCCTCGTCGTAGGCCTTCTGGATGCTGCCGGGCAGCTCGGCGTGCTTGGAAAGCTTGACCGGAGCAAGATTACGTCGATAGGTGTTGGTGACACTCACCGGTACCCCATCGGCAGCGTTTGTCGGGCGGACGAAGAAAGTACGCTGAGCCCCCTCGGCGGAGTCGCTCTTGGCCTTGTCCACGGCAATTGACGTGGCGAGCGAGATACCAGTGGAGGTACTGGACGCCCCCTCGGCCACCATACAGCTCGACCCGACCGGAACCGCCCCGGAGACTAGGGTGGGAGCCTTCTCGACATTCGTCGGGTTGGTCTCGGTGCCGGTGTAGTCACTCATCGGCTGACTGAAACCGTCCAAGGGCTGACCGTCGGGTGTGGTGCAGTTCACCGTCATCGGGAAGGCACGGTTGTGTTTGATGGCCTTGCGCTGCGGCGAGATGTAGGTCTCGTCGGATCCGTCCTTGGCAGCGGCAAAGGCAACATCCTTGTCCAAGGTGAGCTGGGTGTTGACGAAACCATACTCGGTGTCGATGGTGAGTGAGGACTGGATGCCGACGGTGAAATCGGCCTCGATGGGGTTCTTGCTGCCGTCGGACTTCTGGACGAGGTCGGAACCGCCGGCCAGTTGCATCGTACTGGTGCGGGTGACGGGGAAGGTACCCCCGCCCTTGAGCTGGGACGTGCGCTGGTAGGTCTCCGCACCGGTCCCGGACCGATCCTCGGCCAGATGACACGTACTGCCCTTGGGGATCTGCTGACCGGTGAAGGTCTTCGTGTCCGACGCCGTCGCCCCAGTCGTTCCAGCACCCAAGGTGAAGGAGGCGTCCGAACCGAGATCGATGGGCTCACCGGCACTCGTGGTGCACGAGAGGGTGTAGCTGACGTTCTGGGCAAGTTTGGAGTCGGTACCGACTGCTGCGCGGCTGATGGTCAGGCCCTTGGAGACACTGGTGAAGGTGTCGGTCACCGTGACTGCAGCCTGCCGGTTCGCGTCCGTGGTGGCCTTGCCCATGGTGATGTTCTGCTGATTGGCATCGCCGGAGAACCTGATGTCCGTGGACAGGCCATCGGGACGGGTCTGGAAGAACTGGCAGGTCTGGCCGTAGGGCACACCCATGACGCCGTTCTGGTCGTTGACCAAGGCATCGTCGTTCACATTGCCGGTGTTGGCCTTGAGTACGGCGCTGCCGCCGGAGGCCACGGTGACAGCACCGGTGAGGGGCACCGATCGATAGGTCCTACCGTCGGAGCCCATCACGGTGCGGCTGCCGCAGTCGAACTTCACGGTGAGGTCACCGGGGATGTCGGTGCGTCCATCCGGGTTGACGACGGCACCGGTGAGACGCACGGTGCCGAGTACCGGTGCATAACCGTTGGTGATGAGCACACGGTTCTGATTGGTCTCCGCGGTGGTCTGCACCGTCATGATGGGCTTGGTCCTGGCCTCATCGTTGGACAGTACCGTGGTCGCATCGTTGGCATCGGCGAAGGTGAGCTGGGTACCCGTCGCCTTGACGATGTCGAGGGTGGACGGGGATATCGCGACACCATCCTGGTAAATCGTGCACGTGGCACCCACCGGAACGTTCTTGATGGGGACGGTGAATTCGGTGATGCCGTCGGTCGACTGGGTTTTTGGCACGGTGAGTTCGCCGTGGAGTGTGTTGGCGTCATCGGCACCATACCGGCAGGTGTAGTTCACCGAGAAGGAGCGGATGCCTGCCTCGGCGGCCGTACGGCCGGGGCCGTCGACCTGGTCCACGATGGTGACATTGCGACGAACGTAGTCGTAGCTGGTGCGCAGGTGCATCTTGGCGCTGGACTCGGCTTCGCTGGGGGAGTAGTCGGGCAACTTCACCTTGTACGAGCCCTTGTAGGTGCTGGAGTCCGGCTCGGGGGCGATGGGTTTGCCCCCGTTGACCGTGACGTCACGGCCCTCGAACTCGAACTTGGTTCCCTCGTCATTGCTCAGGCCGGTGAGGGGATGCAGGTAGCAGTCCACGGCCACCGGAACCTTGATGTCGGTCGCGGGGCTGGAGTACCCGTTGCCCTGCTCGGAGATCGTGAGGCTGAATTTCTTGTCGTAGTTGGCAGCCGGGCAGGTGAGGTCGAAGTCGTACTTGCGCGAGGACGCGCTGCCGAACAGCGCGGCGATGGCCCCGTCACCCTGGGAGCTCACGAGCTCCTTGTCGACGTGCAGGGTACCCATGCGCTGGGTGTAGGTGTTGACGGCCGTCGTAGAACCGGAGGTCTGGCCGGTGACGAGCTTCTGCAGGGTGACGACGCGGGTGCGGGTGGCATGGGTGCCGTTGCCGTCGGTGACGGTGACGTCGGTGTCGGGCGTCTTGCCGTCGGTGCCCTGACCCGTCCACGTCTGGGTGAGGTCGAGGCCGGAGGGGGCGGGCGGAGTCTTGATGTCGGTGAACGTCTCGGAGAGAGTGCACGACGCCCCGGCTGGCAGGTTGTCGCGGGTCACCTTGTCACCGGAGAGCAGTTTCACGTCGCCGCTGAGGGTGACGCCGTTGGCGCCACTGGCGGTGGTGACGTCGGGGTAGGCGTCCACGAAGTCGGCCTTGCGAAACGGGGAGTCGGCGTCCGTGCCATCACCACAGTCGTAGTGAATCTGGTAGGTGCGCCCCTGCACGGAGTCAAACTGGGCGGCGTCGCCCTTGACCGTCTTGGACAGGTTGAGTTGGGCGCGGTCGAACCTGCTTACCCAGTTCACCTGGCAGTCGACCGGCTCGTTGTCCTTGTTGATGCTGTTCGTGACGGTGAGCTCGCTGGACGTCCCCTTGTTGTCCAGCTTGAAGCCCGGGTTGTCCGACTTGTCATCGATGTTCCAGGCCTCTCCGTCACCAACGGTGCATCTCCACTCCGGCCGGTATCGCTGGAGTGCCTTGCCAGCCTGCGCCCCTGCAGCGGTCGAGGTGAAGACGAGACCACCCTTGGGAGCGAGGAGGGTGTCATCGGAGTTCTCCCGGGCCACGGCGGCACCGGAACCATCCTTGGGCAGATCGATGGAATTGCCCTCCGACGTCCTAGCCGTCAGGTCGAAGGTGGTCCTCTGACCGGTGACGGCCTCCTCGTACGAGGTGTCCGGTTGCTCCACCTTGCCGGAGACTCGGCTGAAGTTGATCGCCAGCCCGATGCCCTCCTGGGCCCCTGACCACAAGGACATCTCGAGCTGTCGAGGCGACTTGGTGGCGGCGACGAACATCTTCCCGGAGCCCACGGACACGCACACGAAGTCACGTTTCCTGCGATTGGCCCCTGAGTCGTTCATGACCGATCTGCCCCACTCCCAGCTGGGGCCCGATCCTTGGAGCCGCAATCCGTCCTCGACGTTGGAGTTGCCCTCCGAACACCTCGCACCGTCGGGCAGCAATCCATACTTGACGTTTCCATAGGAATCATCAAGGTTGTCGATGGACTGCCCCTCACCACCGGTCGTGGACTCGGTGTCCGCCATCGTCAGGGTGTAGTTGCTCACCGGGGAGTTGTCGATGGTGTCGGTGAGCTTGATGTTGGTGAGACGCAGCCGCACCAACTGCTGATTGCCTCCGCCCGGGTGCTTGCCCATGTCGGAGAAGATCACCGGCCGACTGTTGTCACCGGTGTGCGCACCGAACATCTTCCACCCGAAGGCCGAAGCAGCCCACGTTCCAATGTCACTACCGAAGCTGCCGGTGCTCGTGTTGTGAGGAGAGACCTCGACCGCCTGTTCCGAGTCAGTCCACTTCCCGGATTTGTATTCCTTGATGAGAGGACGCGTGAGGTCGAAGCTCAACCTGTACCTCCCGAGATCCCGCTCGACGTGGACCGGAGTGGTCGACGTGGCCTTGTTGAAGTCGACACCCGTCCAGTCGATCCAGCACAGGGAGTTGGCGTAGATCTGTGGGGCGGGATTGCCGGTCACGGGGTTGCCACTGCCGTTGCGGCCTTCCGGGGTGCGGAACTGGCATCCCTTCCAGTCCCACTTGCTGGCAGGGCCACTCCCTTCTGTGGTGGCATCCCCGGTGGAATTCGCAGCCGGAACAGTGAGGTCACCGGCCTTGGGCACGGGGGCAGCCTCGGCGGATGTGGTCGTCTGGGACGCGACAGCCTGGCCGAACTGGACCGTCATGACAGCCAGCAGCAGCGCGAGGCAGAAGGACAGGATGTTCCCGATCCCAGTACGAATTCGTCCAGTCACTGGCTTTCCTCCTTGTCACGCTGGCGACGCCGTACCACGACGAGGACGGCGATGACCGCCACGATGACGGTGCCGATCCCCCCTGCTGCACCCAGCGCACCGGTGGACGGCAGGCCAGGCCCGACCAAGCCTGGACTGTTGGTGCCAGGCCGATCCGGGGTTGGTGGAGCCACGGAGCTCGATGGTGTGGCGTGTGCAGCCACCAGCACACTCGTCTGCGCCGTCGACGCCGCGGTGTCGGTGATTCTGCCGAGGTCGGTGGGTGGTTGCCAGCCGTCGGGGAACAACCCCACCGACATCGTCAACCTTCTGCCCTCAACGCTCTGGCAGCTGGCTGTGGCCACCACCTCGGCCTCCACCCGAACCCGCGGGTTGTCGGATCGGGTCCGGGCGAGCCTGGCCAGCCCGGACTCGGTGAGGTCGATGACCACCGCGTGCGACCTCGCATCGACGCGCGATGTCCAGTCCCTGCCCCGGGTGAGCGCGACGGTGGATGCACCGGTGTCGATCCACACCCGGCGCACCTGGCGATCCGTCAGGGCCGGATCCATCGTCGTCACCATGACGTAGCGATACAGCTTGTCGTGCACGTCGGGCTCGGGTGCGGTTCCGGTGAGTCGGAGGTGCACCTGGTCACAGGGGGCCACTGTCGACGGGGTGGCTGCGATCTGCACCGAGATCGGCTGGTCCTTGAGGGCCACCTCCACGGTGTGGGAACGCTTCTGATCCAGATGATACTGGGGATTGGGCAGGGCCACGAGGAACGGGGTCGCCACCGAGTAGGCCACGTTGCCCACTCGGGACGGACGTTCCCGAACCAGGTACACACCGTTGGGCAACCCGTCGACACGAGCCCGACCGTCAGAGTCGGTGACCGCCCGGTGATCCGGGCCCATACGATGTCTCGACGCCGGGGTGAGGACTGCCGGCTGCTCGTTGACCAGCTGACGCAGTTCATCGGCAGAAGCGAGGTTGACGTCGAGAACCTGATTGACCTGCAGAACGATGCCTTCCAGCGACTCACCGGGGGCCTCGCCCTCACCGGCGCGCTTGACGAGCACCAGTGTGTTGCTCCCGGCGCCGGAGGCGGCACTGGCAGTCATCGGCGTACCGGTCCCGGCGACGGTGAGCAGTACGGCCACCAGCGCAGCCACCAAGCGCCTCACCAGGGGAGGCTGGGCCTCATGACGTCGTGAATCCATCGTCATGCCTTCCTCGGATCGTCTCGGTCTGCTATGACGCCCGAGCCGTTGGTGTGCGGCTCGGGCGTCGTGAGTCGTGTCCGCGCCCCGGCGCGGAGCGGGACCATCGTTGTCTTCGTCCTTGTCGTGACGTCGTCTCGACACCAACCAGCAGATGAGGTAGACGAGGACGAGGAGGACGACGATGAGCACGGCGATCATCCACGGTTGCCACGGGCTGTGGTAGCGCTGCGGTGGCTCGGGCGGCGGGGGTGTCGTCCGAACTCCCCGCACCAGGAGTCGGTGAGAGTTGATGCCGTATGGGGTGCACGTCACCAAGGTTGCGTAGTCGCGACCCTTCACCGGGCGGATGGCGTCCAGATCGGTCGGTTCCACGACGCGGACCCGATCCACCCTGTATGCCAAGGTCTCACCCATGACGTCGACGTAGAAGATGTCTCCCACCTGCACATGCGTGAGGTTGTCGAACATCGTCAACGTCGCCAGGCCGGTGTGGCCCGTGAGCACGCTGTGCGTCCCCACTCCCCCGACCGGCAGTGCCGTACCGTACAAGTGGCCAACACCGGTGGCCAGAACTCGTTGTGAGGTGCCGTGATACACCGGCAGGTCGATTCCCACCGACGGCACCCGCACCCGAGCCATGGCCTGATCGAGGTTGAGCTGTGACATGTAGTCGCGGTAGTGGGCAGATCCGGTGTCGGGGGGCTCTCCCCACGGATCCCGGATCGTCCCGTTCTGCAACTGTCTGTTGTACTGCCGGGCACGTCGCAGCTGTTCGGCTCTGGTGGAGCTGCCCAGCTGGGCGACGTGTTGGGAGTAGTTTTCGGCGATCCTGGCCTGTTCGTTGTTCTTGATCTGGGTGAGGACCACTGGGGCCAGGAGCACCGCCATGCCGAGGAGCAGGTAGACGATGGAACGCCATCGCCGCTTGCCACGCGCCACAGCGGTGCCTCCTCAGGATTGGGTCAGGCCTGGTCCTTGTCGCGACGGCTCACGTACACACCGCGGGCGACGAGACCACCACCGACGACGAGGACGATGAGCAGACCCCAAGCACCGGTGGCAGGTAGCTGGCCGATGACGGAGTCCTTCTCGTCCTGCACGGAGACCGTGAGGGTGTTCTTGTCCTTGTCATAGCTCACGGGCTGGGCCTCCGGGTTGACGAAGAAGCCCTCGGGAGCCTTGGTCTCCTGCACGCAGTACTGGTTGGCCTGCTCACCCGTGGTTCCGCCGGAGAACGAGGTGGCCGGCACACCGTATCCCTTGGCGGTCGCGGTACCGTCGGTCGTCAGGGTGTCGGAGAGGTTGGCTCCGGCAGCGTCCTTGTCGGCAACCTGCACCGGGTCGCCGAGCAGCTGGTACTTGCCATCGTCACCCTTCTTGCACAGGTACAGCTTGAACTGGGCACCGGAGAGCTTGGAGGCTTCGGTACCTTGGGCCGTCTTGGTGACGGTGAGGGGGGCGAAGGTGGTTGACGTCGGCTGACTGTCGGTGTCGGTGGTGACCTTTCCACCATTGGGCAGATCCACGGTGGCGGTGTTGGTCACCTTGCCACCATCGGCCGGCACGGAGTTGAGGGTGGCTTGGAAGGCGACATGGACCTGCAGGGCCGGGTCACTCTTGCGCTGTGCCTGCAACTTCTTGAGTCCAGCGTCGGTGAAGGTGACCACGAGCTTGTGGTCCTCGGTGCTGACGGAGTAGTCCCCCGATTCCAGCGCAAGGTCACCCTTGCCGCCCGAGGCAGTCACCTCAACACTGTCGTGATCGAGAGTCAGCTCGTTGACCAGCGGATCGGTGATGACGAACTTGGTGAGATCACCAGCCGGTACTGGGGCGTTGATGGTGTAGGACAGGGGCTTGCCGATGGTGGCTCCGGTATCGTCGACCTGCTTGTTGGCCTTGACCTCCTGGTTCTTCGGCTGAACCATCTGGTCGTACTTCCACGTACCGTCCTGGTTGAATGGCAGTGTGACGATGAACGGCGGGGCAACCGTGTAGTTGCCTTTTTGCAGCTCGGTGATGCGGTAGGCACCAACCCTGAAGTTCGCATTGTCGGCGGTGCTGATCTTCGCGACACCGTTGGAATCGGTCTTGAGATTGCCAAAGGTGACCGATGAGTCGATCGAGACATTGGCGGCATTCATGCCGGACAATGCCTTCCAACCATCCGCAGTGCTCAGGTCGACGTCGATCCTCTCAACCTTGAACTCGACGTCGGCCAACCCCTTGAGCTGACTGGTATCATTTGTCGGGTCGCCGATGAGCTTCCTGATCGTCAGGGAGACGGCGTGGTTGGCGTCCACCTTCTGGGTCGAGGCCAACTCGGCCGGGTCAGGGGTGGGCTTGGCACCGGTTTCATCGGCCAAGGCGGGGACGACCATGCCGCCAAGCGTGAGTACCGAGGCGGTGACAGCGACACAAAGGGAATGTGGAAACTTCATACCTACTCCTAGGGGTGGGATGGGAGTGTCGTGAAGAGCCTCCGACCCATGACCAGCCGCCGGCACCTCATCGTGAGCAATATTGTAAGTACTGGCCTCCGCGTCTACCACCCCAGAAAGGGGCAGTACCAGAATTCGGACACACCCCTTGTGCTCATACACGTCAAACAGCACCTTCACAAGGACTTATGGCCTTTGTTAGCCACGAGAGAAATCATCGGAACCATACTCCATGAGTCGTTCGCAACATCATCACCGACCACACCAAGCCCAATCGACACCACCTCATCGATACCCACCCAAGCCATCCTCCAAGGCCACTGCAGATTTCACTGGACGTCGTGTATACTCATGATGTGTGCTACTCGAATAGCATACTTATAATTTATACATTGCGTTGCATGACCTCCATCTCGTGCAGCAACCATGGAGAAAGGACCTATCTATGAGAATCCCGAAGAATCTCAAGACCCTCGGTGCCCTGACTGGTGCCCTGGCCCTTGGAACGAGCGCCGCCCTCACCGCTGCGCCACTTGCCAGCGCCGCCCCTGTCACGCCGAGCCACGCCACGATGGCCTCCTGCCAGTACTCCGCCCCGGACCAGAAGTCCGGTGTGCACGTCGACGCCACCGTCAACCATGCCGGCAAGCCGGTGCAGAGCGGCTCCACCGTCGTCCTCACCGACTCCGACAAGGTGCTTCACGTCACCTTCAAGAACACCGGTGACCAGTCCATCTCGAAGCTGCAGTGGACAATCGCCAACTTCCGCAACTCCCAGCCGGTGACCTTCACCTTCAAGCTGAACACCAAGCTCAATGGCAATCACGCCATCGCCCCCGGTGAGACTGGTTCCGCCGACCTCACCATTGGCGGCCTGCCGCACGGAATTGACGCCACCACCGACATCACCATGAAGTTCGGCTCCGACCTGCTGTGCTCCAAGCCCGACACCGTCGAGCTCCACGGAGTTCACATCGTGACCCCGCGCGAGAACTGATACTCAATATCATAAAGCCGGGGCCGTCACACCGGGAAGTTCCTGGTGTGACGGCCCCGTGACATTCACACAGCGATTATCTGGCACCCCGCGGTTCCCGACCGTGGCCCCAGGCGTAGGACGTCTGCGTACCACGCCTGGTCACCGAGTCGGCGGCATACTGGTTGGCAGCCCTGATGGATGCCTCGACGTCACCGGTCGTGGTCCACATGTGGCTGAAACAACCGATGAAGGCATCCCCGGCACCGGTGGTGTCCACCGCTTCCACGGTCTGCGCAGGAATGAGCCGTTGCCCTGCGGCACTGACCCACAACGCCCCCTTGGCCCCCAGGGTGACGATGACATGGGGGATGCCGGCATCCAGCAGCACGTGGGCGGCGTTGACGATGTCGGCACGGGTGTCGACGGGCATCCCGGACATCAGCGACAGCTCGCTCTCGTTGGGGACGATGAACTCGACACCCCTGACCCTGTCCAGCGACATCCTCGGATCGGCTGGAGCTGGATTCAGCAACACGGGGATACCCAGTTCTCCCGCCAGGTCCACCGTGGCGTAGACCGTCTCCAGCGGAATCTCCAGCTGCATGATGATGAGCTTGCATCCTGCGATGGCCTGCCTTGCCACAGCGATGTCGTCGGCGCAGAGCTTGGCGTTGGCACCCTTGACGATGATGATCGAGTTGCGCGACTGAGGATCGACGAAGATCGGCGCAACCCCGGACGTGGCCTCGGTACGCATGACGTACGTCGTGTCGATGCCATTGTCCTCGAGATTACGAATGGTGTTGTCGGCGAACATGTCGTTGCCCACTCGGGTCACCATGAGGACGTCGGAGCCCAGTCGGGAGGCGGCCACGGCCTGATTGGCTCCCTTGCCGCCACATCCCAGTCGGAAGTCCGGAGCCTCGACGGTCTCCCCCTCGGTGGGCATGCGATCGATGTAGCTGATGAGGTCGACCATGTTCGACCCAACCACTGCGATGTCCATCGTCAGTCCTCCTCCAGATCGGCCCTGGTGGAGCTGGTCGTCTCCACTCCGGTGTGCACGGTGAATTCTCGCGTCTGACCCGCTGCAAGCTCGATGAGAGTTCCCGCCTTGCGTGCAGCCTCACGTCCCTCTGGTCGCGAAGTACCGGGCAGGGCGAACGCCGCCACCTTCTGATCGGGATTGTGCAGGATCCATCGGGTGACGACCGGAAAGTCGACGGTGTCGAACTCGGTTCGCATCGTCGTCCCGTCGGGACACTCCATACGGAACACCGCATGGTCAGTCTGCTGGTCGATGTCGTCGGCAAAGTAGACGATCTCGGGATCGAACTCCTCGGCACCCTCCAAGGAGTCGGGATTGCGCTTCCCGGCGCGAATGTCGTCATTGAGTTGGAGCCAGCCAGGAGTCGGTGTGACGTGATCGGGGATCGACGCACGCAGGCTGAAGGCACCCTGCGGCAGGTTCTGACTCATGATGGCACCAGCCACGAAGGCATAATTCATGTGACACATGTACTGCAGCGGCATCGGGGCATGGGCAGACAGGTTCGTCAACCGCAGGCCGATGTCGAACATTGTCGAGTCGGAACGCAGAGTGACGCTGGGTTCGGCCAGGTAGTGGTGGCCGAACCCCTTGACGTACTCACGGCGTGACTCCACGGAGATGGAGTCGTCAGCGACGATGAGTCTGGCGGAATCCATCGGGGCACAGGCAAATTCGCCGTGCAACGGATGATCGTCCTCGGGACCTGGGCACCCGGCGGCCAGCAGTCCGGAATGGAACGCGAAGCAACCGTAGGTGTCCTCGATGAGCGTGGCAGGTTTCGGTTCGGGAAACATGCTTGTCATCCGCAGACTCGTCCCGTCGAAACAGGCGTCCCAGATGATCTGCCCCATGAAGGGCAGCACCTCCACATACCCGCGAGCGTTGTGGATCGTCAGGGACTCAATCCCCGAAGGGTACTTCTTCGTGACGACGGACCACACGTCGGAGCGCAGGATCTCACATGGTGCTGACGTGAACAGCGCCTTGCTCACATTGATGGAGAAACTCATACCTGTTCATCCTTTCGGGATTGCTTGAACGCGGTGAGGAAATAGAGGAGGACGGCACCGAAGCACACGAGGTTGACGCAGAAGGAGGTCTGCATCGAGCCCGTCCTGTCAGATACGAGCCCTTGAACAGCGGGAACGACGGCACCACCGATGATGGACATGACGATGAGCGCACCGCCTGTCTCGGTGAATCGCTTGTCCTCGATGGAGTCCAGGGTTCGCGAGTAGATCGTCGCCCAACATGGACCGAACAGTCCAGAGACGAGAATGGCAGCGTAGACCGCCGTCATGTTCGGCACGAGAATGACGTAGCACAGCGCCAGCAGGCCGCACACCGAGTATGCGACGAGAACCAAGTTCTGGTCCAACTTCGTCATGAGGAGATTGGCAATGAACTTCCCGACGAAGAATGCAATGAATGCGAGAATCATGAAGTTCGACGCAGTACGTTCATTGAGGTCATGATCCAGATTGAGCGCCAGCCGGATAGTGAATGACCACACAGCGGTCTGCATACCGACGTAGAGGAACTGGGTGAGGATTCCAGATTTGAAACGACGATTTCCGGCCAAGTACCTCAAGGTCTCTCCAATGGACGCCTCTGCCTCTCGGTGGGTGTTGGCGGCAACGGGTTTGCACCGTGGGAACTGCGTGATGGCCACGGTGACGAGCAGCACCAAGAGAATGATGATGATCACCCGGTATGGCTGCAGTGTGCGTTGCAACATCTCCCGGGCGAAGGCAGCACTCTCGGTGGCGTTCATGGTGGCCATCTGCTTGTGCAAGGCCTCACCCTCGTTGAAGATGAGGTACTTACCCAGCAGAATCCCACCGATGGAACCCAGCGGGTAGAAGGTTTGGGAGATGTTGAGACGCAGTGTTGAGAGCCGCTTGGGACCAATCATCGAAGAGTAGGTGTTGCACGACGTCTCCAGGAAGGACAGCCCCACCGCAATGGCGAACAGAGAGACGAGGAACACCGAGTACGTGGCCATGTGTGAGGCTGGGAAGAACAGTGAGCATCCGATGATGTACACCGTGAGTCCGATCATGATTCCCACCTTGTAGCTGGTGTGGCGAATCACTCGGGATGCTGGAATAGCGATAAGGAAGTATCCACCATAGAACGCTGATTGCACGAATGCCGAGGCAAAGTCGGACAGCGAGAAGATGGATTTGAACTGGGTGATGAGAATGTCATTGAGGCTGGCAGCAATTCCCCACATTGGAAAACAGATCGACAACAGGACATACTGAAAGATCGGCGTCTTGTCGAGATAACCATCCTCGAGTTGGCGGGTCTGGTCCTTGATGATTCCCCGACCAGTATTCAACGCGCCGGTCTGCTCCTTGACGGCGGTGGTCATTGGGCACCCCCGAGCAGTGCGACGCCAGCCGAGGCACCGATGCGACTGGCTCCAGCGGCAACCATGGTTTCGAGGGTTTCTCGGCTTCGAATCCCACCCGACGCCTTGACGCCCATCGATTCGCCTACTGTGGCACGCATGAGCTGGACGGCATGGACGCTCGCGCCACCGGTGGAGAATCCGGTGGAGGTCTTGACGAAGTGTGCCCCGGCATCCCTCACGCATTGACATGCCTGCACGATTTCCTCATCGTCGAGCAGGCACGTCTCCAGGATGACCTTGACCAACACGCCCTCGCCCGCTGCGTCCACCACCGCGGCGATGTCCTGTTTCACCTGCTCCCAGTCACCGTCCTTGACGGCACCGATGTTGATCACCATGTCAACCTCGTCGGCACCATCTGCGACGGCCTGCCTGGTCTCGGCAGCCTTGACGGTCGATACATGTGCACCTGATGGAAAACCGATGACGGTGCACACCCTGACATCGGTGTCCCTGAGGTGGTCGGCCGCCAGTCCAACCCGGCATGGGCTGATACACACCGACCAGAAATCGTGCTCGACGGCTTCATCGCACAGTTCCTGCACCTGAGCAGCAGTGGCGGTGGGGCTGAGCAGGGTGTGGTCAATCAATTGTGATTCACGATTCACAGTGTCTCCTTTGACGAGTCGTGCCGTCGAGCCTAGGGAGAACTGCGTTGAGAAAGAACATTATTTTGGCACATATGTGCCATTCTGGTGACTTTGTCGCTCCTTTCGTTGAACTGCATAGAGCCTGCGTGCTGTGGCAACGTCAATGACGAGCCGGTTGGCGTAGCCGTTGTTCAGAGCTGCATGGATCGCAGGCAGGTTCTCCGCTCCTCCGGCCACCAACACCTTCTGCTCCTTGTGACGCAAGTCTGGCAGCGAGATGGCCAGCGTCCTGGCATTGAGGTCGGGAAGGCAGACCCGTGCCTGTCCATCAACGAAGTGCGAGCAGATGTCACCCACGGCCACAGCCATGAGACGATCACGCTCCTCCGAGGTGCACATGGGACTCGCAAGATGGGGAGACGATGGCTGGGTTGATCCGACCGTGTACACCGCTATACGTGCCTCGACTGCACGGTTGAGCACGTCCCGTACAGCATGCTCGCGTTCCACCGCCTGCTTGGCGGCCACGGATTCGAAGATGCTGGGATGACCGAGCAGATGGACGCTGGCACCGAGGGCTCCACGCAACTGCTCGAAACTCTGCATCCCGGACAGATCCAAGCTGGGATCACCGATGTTGCCACACAGTTGCACCACTGCGATGTCCCGAAACGTGGTCTCCCCCAGTTGGGAGGCCACATGGCCCATCGTGGGGGACCATGCGAAACCGACAGTGTCCCCGTCACGGATGAGGCCTTTGAGCAGGGCCGCGCCGGCCTTTCCCAGAGCTTTGCGCAGATATGTTTCACGGGGGCCAGCAGGTGAGACGAGCCGTACCTCAACCAAGTCGAAGGCTGCCTTGAGGTAATTGATGAGTTCGGTGTCCTTCTCCCTGGGATCCTCGACCGAGACGCGCACGAATCCGCGTTGCCGAGCATGGGTGAGCAGCTTGGAGACGTTGGGTCGCGAGACATGGAGAATCTCGGCCACCTCAGCCTGGGAGCGCCCTTCGTGGTAGAGCTTGGCTGCATCGACCGCAAGCCGATCCCTGCGAGTGAGACCAAGTCGATCCGTCTTCACGCTTTCCTGCCTGCACTTTCCCGATGAGGCTGCCTGCACGGCCGACAACCCTCGGTGGTCACTGACCGGGTTCTGCCTCTGATGAAAACCCACCATGTAAGATTTGCTGTGCCTCTTGACGCTGTGAACAGCCCCCATGGCGCATACATCATCCGGTGACGCTCAAGTGTAGAGGGCCTCAACATGCATGGCACAGGATCCGACCACGAACGGGGGTGGCGTGGGCTCCAGTCCTTTTGCCAGCCGTGACTATCGGCGGTGGTTCGCCGCTGAGACCTTCCTCACCGTGAGCATGAGTACCCAGCTTGCCGTCTCGCTCGTCCTCATCGACCTGTGGGGCTCCGTCTCGGTGGCCGGGGTACTGTCCAGCGTCATCTCAGCGGTGGAGTGATTGGAGGCGGGATCGCCGACACGGGGGACCGCCGCCGCATTATCGCACACTGTGTGACGACGAGCGTGGTGCTCATGGCGATCCTCACCATCGCGCTCGGTGTGCATCAGGTGAGGAGCTGGGCAGATTCCACCGTGCTCGGATGTGTCGTGACGGGGTGTGCCATTGCCGTGGCAGCCTCAGAGGCCCTGGCCGATCCCACGATGGATGCGGCGCTCAAGGAACTCATCACACCTGCGCAGTATCCACGAGCCATGAGTGCCGCCCAGGCTCGGACGTCACTGGTCAGCCTGGCGAGTCGCCCAATGACCGGCGCCCTGTATGGTCTGACTCCGGTGCTGCCCTTCCTGCTACGACTTGTGTGTGACAGCTCGTTCCTCGTGCTGCTGACACGAATTCGCGCATCGTTCCAGCCGGGTGGGCGACCGAAGTCGTCGAGAGGGATGGAGTCATCGGGCCAGTCCGGTGACGCGTCTGCTCAAACGTCCGACACCCAGATCTCAGACAGAGGAGTTGACGAGACGGGTTCGCGGCACAGGGTTCCGCCGCCCTCCCGAGACCGGTTCCTCACCGCCTACCGGCACGGTCTGCGTGCGGTGTGGCAGGACGTCGTCGTGCGTCTCACCATCTTCTGCGCCCCGCTGGTCAACCTCATGGTGTTCACGGCCACCTCCTGGGTGGTCTTCACCATGCGCGACGTCGGCCACGACTCGCTGACCATCGGACTGGTCAGCGCAGGATTCACGGTGGGTTCCCTCATCGGTGCCGCCCTGACACCCAAGGTCACCGACACCGTACGGTCGGGATGGATAGCGATCGTCGGGCTGGCATGGATGGCCACGATCCTGCTCGTCATGTTCACCACGCCGACGTCAGCTGTGGTGGTCTTCACCCTGGCCACGGCGTGCATGATCCCGTCAACGTCGATCGGCAGCGCCCTGTTCGCCCACGTCTTTCACCGAATCCCCTCGGACCTCCAAGGACGAACCCTGGGCATATTCACCTTCGTCAACGGTCTTGCCACCGTCGCCGCACCGACCCTGGCCGCCCTGGCTGTGGATCACCACGCGTCACGGACGTTGGGCATCGGCGTCACCGCGCTCGGAGCAGCAGGCATCGCCGTCCTTGCGACGAGCAGATCCATTCGTCACCTGCCAGCGCTCAAGGAGCTGGGGTGACGAGCGTCACCCCAGCAGGGCCGGGACCAGCGTCGAGCAGATGATGACGGCGATGGCGACGACCCCCCACAGGTCCGCAGCGCCGAACCGGGATTCCTCGGCCCAGGTGCGGTGGGTGGCGGTGGCAAAGCCCCGGGAGTCCATGGCCCGACTGAGCGCCTCGGCCGAGCGCAGGGAGTCCAGGATCATCGCCATCGTCATCGACCCGGCGTAGCGCAGGTACGTACCGGGGGTGGCACGGCGTCTCGTCCCGCGCGGCCCGAGCCCACGCAGGGTGCGCACGTCACGGGAGATGCCCCAGGTGCGAGACGTCTGCCCCATCCGGATCATCCCGGCCACCGACGCCACCACTGGCCGGTCCGGCAGGTGCGTGTTCTGCCCCAGGGCATCACCGAGCCGGGTGGGGTCCAGGGCGCACGAGGTCATCGCCCCGGGCATGACGAGCACGAGGATGCGACCCCCCTGGCGCAGTGCCTCGGCCTGCACGGCTGGATCGGTGAACCCGTGATGGAGCATGAGGGTGGTCCACACGAGGATGACGGCGGCAAAGAGCACCGGGAGCGTGTGTGCCAGCGCCTGCTTGCCGCTGCGGGCACACAGGAATCCCAGGACTACCGACGGCACAAGTCCGATGAGTCCGATGAGAGGGGTGTGCACCCAGGCCGATGCCACGATGCCGGCCACACCGATGGCCATGAGGGTGAGCGGGTTGAGATGCCGTTGCATCCACGGGACGCGTTGGGAGGCGGCAGGGGGGTCGGGCAGCCGGTGCGCTGCCAGGTCGACGACCTCGTCGGCAAGCTGGGCGACCAGCGGATCGTGGGTGGACACGATGACGGCAACACCCTGCTCGGCAGCCTGTGCGATGGCTGCCAGGACGGATTCGACGTGGTCGGCGTCGAGCCCCACGGTGGGCTCGTCGAGGATGAGCAGATCAGGCTGCTGGGCCAGGGCCGCGGCAATGGCAAGGCGGCGCTTCTCCCCACCCGAGAGCGTCATGGGGTGTGACTGCGCCACCCCGGCCAGACCGAACCGTCTCAGAGCAGCAGGTGAGACGGGTTCGGTGGCAACCGGGCCCGTGGTGGCGGACGCGTCCTCCACCTCACCGAGGGACGGGGCACCGGCTGGCCTGCCCTGCGAGGTTGCGCGAGGCGACTGCCCCGCACCTGACGCTGGGGCGGGGTGTGCCGTGGATGGTTCGGCCGGGGGCGATCCATCCACGATCGTCTGCACCCGGGCACGGGAGGCGGCAGCGCAGGGGGCGTCATCATCTCGAGGGTGACGAGCGGCGTACGGGGAGGCCACGAGCTCATCGGTGACGGTGGTGGCCACGAGGTAGTGCTCGGGGTTCTGCGGTACCCACGCCACACTCCCCGGAGCCGGAGTGGTGGCCCACCTCCCCTGATGCAGGGAGTGTTTGCCCCGGGCGCGGGAAGGATCGTCCTGGATCGGTGTCGCACGACTCCCGGACGCCGAGGTGACGTGCCCGCACCAGCGCACCTGGCCGTCCGCCGGGTCGTCCAGTCCGGCGAGTACCCGCAGCAGGGTGGATTTCCCGATTCCAGACGGTCCCACGAACGCAGTGATGGTGCCGGCGCGTACGTCCAGGTCGATGTCCCGCAGCAGGACGGTGTCGCGAGAAGGATCGTCGACATCGGTGCGGCCCGGGCAGTCGTCGCGAGCCACGTCCTCAGCTGGCGTCGCAGCCGGCGTGCCGGCAGCACGGTGGTTGTCCGGGGCCCTGTGCCTTGCAGCCCTGACCCCCGGGCGGGTCACGTCCACCCCGATGGCCTGCACCACGGTGGCCCCGGAGCACCCAGGATCAGTGGTTCGGGTGGGTGGCTGCGGGGCCACGTAC
>OJLS01000012.1_pt1 | contig 55867 bp, 52 predicted proteins | sample 1597081 | NCBI WGS metagenome assembly OJLS01 (sample SAMEA3904663, study PRJEB24821) | metagenome | biome: Builtin; feature: hospital; material: surface | place: USA | collected 2013-05-22
TGGGCTCGGAGATGTGTATAAGAGACAGGACCAAGGCCGAGGAGCAGGCCCAGTCCCGCAAGACGGCTGAGCAAGAAGCAGACGCGGAGCAGCGCTCCACCAGCGACATCCTCGACAACCTGGCTGCCGAGATCGGTGGTGGGGAGGCAGACGGATCGGCTCGCCGGACCACTCGTCGCCGGGCTGCCCGCCCGTCCTCCTCGTCGCGCGGTACTGATTCCTCCCGTGGTACCGAACGTGTTCGCAAGGCCGATCGCCGGTCGGGTGCCCATGACGCTGACGATCATGAGGATTCTGCTGCCGCGGAACATCAGAGCACTGGAAAGACGACGTCCTCCACAGAGGATTCCAGCCAGACCACTGAGTCTGGTGAGGGGACGACACGTCGTCGCCGGCGCCGCGGCGGACGTCGTCGGCATCCCGCCGAGGCGGAGAGCGGTGCCGACAACTCTTCGTCGGACAAGGACAATGAGGAGAACCGCTCGTCTGACGATGGATCTGAGAAGTCCAGCAGCGAGTCGACCAAGTCCAACGACGCGGATCATTCCGATCACGAGGGTGGCTCGACTCGCAGGCGGCGTCGTCGCCGTCGTCGCGGTGAGGACACCAGTGGCTCCGACGACGATCCGAACAATGTTGTCATCAAGGTGCGCGAGCCTCGTTCGCGTCGATCCGCCTCCGACGAGGTCTCCGGCATCGAGGGATCCACTCGGGTGGAGGCCAAGAAACAACGTCGCCGGGAGGGACGTGCCGCCGGACGGCGTCGCAATGTCGTGCTCACCGAGGCCGAGTTCCTGGCCCGCCGGGAGTCCGTGGACCGCAAGATGGTCATCCGCCAGTCCGAGGAGTACTCCCAGCTTGCCGTGCTCGAGGACGGGGTGCTCGTGGAGCACTACGTCGATCGGGCCTCGGCCACCTCGGCCATCGGCAACGTCTACCTCGGCAAGGTGCAAAGCGTCCTGCCGTCGATGGAGGCTGCCTTCGTCGACATCGGACGGCGCCGCAATGCCGTCATCTACGCCGGTGAGATCGAGTGGGAGAAATACGGCGAGGTGGGCAAGGGACACCGCATCGAACAGGTGCTCAAGACGGGCGACCCGATCTTGGTGCAGGTGACCAAGGATCCGGTCGGCGCCAAGGGAGCCCGGCTGACCAGTCACATCTCGTTGCCGGGTCGTTACGTCGTCTACTCTCCGGACGGCAAGCTCTCGGGCATCAGCCGAAAGCTGTTCGACTCCGAACGAAAGAGACTGCGCAAGATCGTCGATGAGACGATGCCCTCCGAGGCATCGGTGATCGTGCGTACTGCCGCTGAAGGTGTCAGCGAGGAAGACCTCACCCGCGACATCAACCGGCTCAAGGCCCAGTGGGAGGTCATCGAGCGCAAGGCGGGCACCAGTCACGCACCGCAGATGCTCTACAGTGAGCCGGATCTCACGGTGCGCATCATCCGCGACCTGTTCAACGAGGATTTCTCCGAACTCATCGTTGCCGGAAATGGCGGTTCCGACGATGCCTACGAGACGATCAAGGCGTACGTGGACCACGTGGCCCCATCCCTTGAGAAGCGTCTGACCAGGTGGGACACCCAGTCCCAGGGGGATCTGTTCCAGAAGTACCGGATCGATGAGCAGGTGGCCAAGGGCCTGGAGCGGAAGGTCTTTCTGCCATCCGGCGGTTCGCTGGTCATCGACCGCACCGAGGCCATGACCGTCATCGACGTCAACACTGGCAAGTTCACCGGATCGGCGGGCAACCTGGAGGCCACCGTGACGGCGAACAACCTGGAGGCGGCCGAGGAGATCGTGCGTCAGCTGCGGCTACGCGACATCGGCGGAATCATCGTCATCGACTTCATCGACATGGTGCTGCCCGCCAACCGTGAGCTGTTGGTGCGCCGTCTCATCGAGTGCTTGGGACGCGATCGCACCCGCCATCAGGTGTCCGAGGTGACATCCCTGGGCCTGGTGCAGATGACGCGCAAGAAGATCGGAACCGGCTTGGCCGAGGCCTTCACCGAGGAGTGCTCCTCCTGTGGCGGTCGTGGATACGTTCGACACGACAAGCCCGTGAACTCCCAGGCCCCGGCAGACGGTGGTGAACGCTCCGCACGAGGCCGTCGTACCTCGGGCGGGCGCAAGAGCTCCAAGAGGAAGTCGCAGCGCAAGAGTCACGAGAACTGAGTTCGGCCCGAGCCAGTCAGACGAGGCCAGAAGCAGTGTGAATCAGCGTTTGGTCTGATGAGTTGGCGGCGGGGTGATCGCTCCGCCGCCAACCTCTGATGCCACCCCATATGTCATTCCTGCTGCGCCTTCTGCGATCCCACTGAGGCTGCGGCGATGGAGGGTCGTGATGCATCCGCAGGATCGCTTGGCTCGAGTTGTTCGCTTGTGTTTTTCGAGGGTGGAGACGTGCTGCAGGTCGGAGACAACTGACGATTCCACGCATGAATCGTCCGCACCGGGCTGGACTCTGCTGGATCGCGTCCCACACCACACGACGTGCATCGTCTCGATCGACTCTGTGGGTACGACGAGACCGTGGATCACGGCCGTCTGAGCAGTGAGCATCTTTCCCGGATGGCTGGTAGGAGTTTTCGGGGCCGGACGGGGTGCCGCGTGCCGTCTGAGCCAATTCGTGACACCATGTTCAGGCACTGGTCGGTGCCACATCACAGGGGACCCCGCTGGCAGCGGGCATACGAAGGAGTTCGTCGTTGATCACTGCAGCAGCTGACGGGTCGAGTCTGCACAATCCTGGCCCTGCTGGGTGGGCGTGGTACATCGACGATGCCACCTGGGCTGCCGGTGGCTGGCCGAAGGGCACCAACAACATGGGGGAGCTCACCGCGGTGCTGGACCTGTTGCGCGCCACTCGCGACGCTGGTGAGGAGCTCACGGTTCTGTGTGACTCGCAGTACGCCATCAACTGCTGCACCAAGTGGATGGCGGGATGGAAACGTAAGGGATGGCGCAAGGCTGACGGCAAACCCGTGCTCAACAGGGAGATTCTGCAGGAGCTCGATACCGAACTCGCAGGCCGACAGGTGCATTTCCAGTGGGTCAAGGGACACGCTGGTCATGCCATGAACGAAGCCGCCGACTCCCGTGCCCGCGCTGCTGCAACGGCCTATCGCGACGGAACCTCGGTGGATCATGGCCCTGGATTCGGGCACGCCCCTGCCGCGGAGACCGCCGCAGGCGGCGCAGACGACACACAGGATGTTTTCTGCGCCCCACAACGCCACTCTGCCGGCAATGTGTGTGGGGAGGATGACCAGAAGGCCCCACGCCGAGCAGCTGCCCCCACGGCGACTCAGCTCGAGGCCACGTCATCGCGTGACGTCACCTCGGCTCCCGCCAGTGGCATTTCGTCCATCGAGCCCTTCCAGGACGGCCTTTTCGAGTTGGATGCCCCCAGCGCCCTCGTCAGTACCTTGGCAGATCTGCAGAGCCGTCTCGTCGACTCCAACCCAGCTCGTCGTCAACAGGCCATGATCGAACTGTTGTCCGATGACTTCATCGATCATGCTGCAGACGGCAAGGTTCGCAGCAAGGCGCGTCTGATTGCCATGGATCGCTCCATCAAGTCTCGTACCACCACCCTGATCGACATTCTGGGCATCACCGAACCAGCTGACGGGGTGGCCCTGGTGCGATGGAGGTCGCGAACCGGGGCCCGTGCAGAGCTTCATGCCAGCTTGTGGCGTCTCAGCGGGCAGCATGGGGACGGTCAGTGGCAGATCGTCTTCAGCCAGGCGACGGCGATCTGACCTCGACCATGGGATGATGCAATTGCATCATCCCATGGTCGTTGCGCAGCCACTCGAGAGGGTCCACCATCGGTGCCTGCCTGTCGCGCCGCACGATCCGTGGCAGTCGACGTTGCCGCCCGCGAAGTGACTGCTGCCTCGGCAAGGGGACTGACGGTCCTCAAGACCGTGGCTCCCCGCGGCTGTGGCAATCATGGTTGCGGAACGGGTTTGTGCCACGTGGCGTGGCAGCTCGGGGTGGTGCAAACACATCTGTCACCGGGCCCCGTCACACGACCCCGGTTCATGGTGGGAAACGGGTTGCCGTAGCCACATTTGCCACACAGACACACAGAGGTGAGAGCCCTGGCGGCCAGAAGGCCGCCCAATCCCGTGGTTTACCCGGTTTCGAGGTGTGCCTGGACGGTTCCGTGCCATGACTCAGCGGCGACAGATCTGTTGGCTGCCCGCGCCGGTGTGGCATTCGTGGCTGCGGAACGGGTTTGTGCCACGTGGCGTGGCAGTTCGGGGTGGTGCAAACACTTCTGCCACAGGGCCCCGGTTCATGGTGGAGCGGCAGAGACAGCAGTGACCATATTTGTCACGCAAGGTGGTGAGCCATGTCGTGACGGCAGTGTCATTGCCGATAGAGTTGGTCCTATGTGTGCCAATGTTCTTGCCGCCGTTGCCTGGCCTTACGCGAATGGGCCTCGCCACATCGGTCATGTTTCAGGATTCGGTGTTCCCTCTGACGTCTTCGCGAGGTTCATGCGAATGTCGGGTCACCGTGTCCTCATGGTCTCCGGCTCGGACTGCCACGGCACCGCGATTTCGGTCAAGGCCGATCAGATGGGACTCACGGCCCAGCAGTGCGCCGAGAAGTTCCACCACATCATCGCTGAGGATCTGCAGGGTCTGGGCCTGTCGTATGATCTCTACACCTCGACGATGACGCTCAATCACGCCCACGTCACCCAGGAAATCTTCACGACTCTTTACAAGAACGGCTATCTCGTCAAGAAGTCGGAGATGGGGGCTTTCGAGCCATCCACCGGGCGTACCCTGCCGGATCGTTACATCGAAGGCACCTGCCCGATCTGCGGTTATGACGACGCCCGTGGCGACCAGTGTGACAACTGTGGACGTCAGCTGGACCCGGCAGATCTCGTCGAACCGCGCTCCAAGACCACCGGGGCGACCCCCGAGTTTCGCGAGACCGAGCATTTCTTCCTCGATCTTCCTGCCCTGGCCGAGGAGCTCACCCGGTGGATCAACACTCGCACCGACTGGCGACCCAATGTCCTCAAGTTCTCCCACAACCTGCTCGAGGAACTGCGTCCACGCGCCATCACCCGCGACCTCGACTGGGGGGTGCGCGTGCCGGTCGAGGGCTGGCAGGACAATCCCATGAAGTCCATCTATGTGTGGTTCGACGCCGTCATCGGCTACCTGTCAGCCTCCATCGAGTGGGCCCGGCTCTCCGGCGACCCGCAGGCGTGGAAGGATTTCTGGCAGGACCCGGAGGCCTTGTCGTACTACTTCATGGGCAAGGACAACATCGTCTTCCACTCGGTGATCTGGCCCGGCATCCTGCTGGGCATCAATGGTGAGGGCGAGCGGGGTGGTGCCCCATCGCCCGAGATCGGCACTCTCAACCTGCCCACCGAGGTGGTTTCCAGCGAGTTCCTCACCATGAGCGGCTCCAAGGTGTCCAACTCGCGCGGTGCGACGATCTTCGTCGGAGACTTCCTGCGTGACTTCGGCCCAGATGCGCTGCGCTACTTCATTGCTGTGGCGGGCCCGGAGAACCAGGACACCGACTTCACCTGGGAGGAGTTCATCCGCCGGGTGAACTTCGAGCTGGCCAACGAGTGGGGCAACCTCGTCAACCGCTCGATCTCCATGGCCCACAAGAACGTGGGATCCATCCCGCCTGCCGGGGAACTCACCGACGCCGACCGTGCCCTGCTTGACGAGTCCCTCAAGGCCTTCGAGACGGTGGGCGACCTGCTGGAGCATGCCAAGTTCAAGGCAGCCATCACCGAGGTCATGCGTGTCGTCAGCCTGGCGAACGCCTACATCAGCGATCAGGAGCCGTGGAAACTCAAGGACGATCCACAGCGTCGCAGCACCGTGCTGCACGTGGCTCTGCAGGTGGTCAACGACTGCAACACGATGTTCACGCCGTTCCTGCCACACTCCGCCCAGAAGGTCTTCGAAGCCCTGGGCGGGGACGGGGTATGGGCTGCCCAGCCCGAGCTGGTCGAGGTGGACGACGGTGGCGACACCCATCCGGTGCTGCGCGGTGACTACGCCAGAGAGCAGGCTCACTGGGGGCGTGACGAGATCGAGGTGGGGCGCCCCCTGGCCAAGCCCACCCCGATCTTCCGCAAGTTGGACGCCAAGCTCGCCGAGGCGGGCCCGGAATGGGCGCCGATCAGCAGGGATTGAGGCGGCGCAGTTGCCGTGAGTAGGGGCGTACCCTGCACACGGCATTGAACTGTGTGGTCATCAGATGCGAAGCTGACGGTTTCATGTCTGTGCGGCAGCAAAAACTGCGCGAGGTTTGAAGAACACGCCTGAACCAATCACCAATCCGACCACGAGAACCGTGGCCTGGAACAGGCCAATCTGGCGCTTGAGAGTCGCATTTACTGCTGTCTCACCCCGCGCTGGGCGTGAGGCATGGGCGATGGACATGTCACACCTCAACCCCGTTGTCGCGCAGGGCGGCCAGTACCAGGTTCCGATCGCTCTGGGTCTCGTCGATGAGGAACTGGATGTCCTCCTCGGTGGCGCTGGTCGCCTTGACGTGTCGCACCATCTGCTTGACGTAGCTTCGGCGCAGCCGATCCAGGTCGGCCCATCGAGTGACGAGGCGGGACGGGTGGTCCGGCATGACGATTGTCCGTCCGGGCACCTCGGTCTCCGGGTCGCCGAGTGAGACCTCGATGCCGTTGTGCTTGGCGAACGACAGCTGAGCGAGCGGATGCTTGCCAGCGCCGGTGTACTCCGTCTCCTGGACGACGATGGCCTGGTCAGAGGGGAGCGTCTGGGCCAGAGCGAACGCCGCAGCCAAAGAGGTGTTGCCAGCGGGCCCGCGTTCCATGCCCTCGAGCTGGGCCAGCAGCTCGGTCATGTAGAACACCTCGCCCTGCTTGACGTACAGGTAGCCGTCCATGTAGCGCAGCGGGCGGGCTGCTGAGCGTGGTACGTCGGAGTGGTCGGGATTCGTGGCGTAGGGCACACCGAACCCGGTGTGCCCGGTGGTGAACGACTTGAGGTTGAAGTCGTGGTCGGAGGCCATGTGCAGCCCCGAGAGGTCGACCGATGCACCGTACACCTTGGTGGCCGATACCCCTGCCTTGCGCAGTCCACGTGCGGTGCCGGTGAGATTTCCTCCGCCTGCGTTCGTCGCGATCACGACGTCGGGAACGCGTCCGATGAGGGACTGGCACTGTTCCACGATCTCCAGACCCAGGGTCTCCACACCGGCGATGCCAAAGGCCGAGTACAGCGAGGCATTGAAGAATCCAGTCTCCTCGAGAACCTTGAGATAGCTGTAGAACAGCTCCGGGCCGACCGAGAGCTGCAACACCTCGGCGCCCAGGGACTCACACTTGCGCTGTTTCTCGAGGATTTCGGGCTGCCCCACCTTGTGGGAGTCGTAGCATTCCTGCACGATGATGCATGGCAGATTCGCCATCGCAGCCTGGCTTGCGACGGCAGCCCCGTAGTTGCCGGAGGTTGCTGACATGACGCCGGGGAAACCAAGCTGCTTGGCCTGGAGCACCGACATCGACGCCCGACGATCCTTGAACGAGCCAGACGGATTGCACTGCTCATCCTTGACGAGGATGCGGGCACCAAGTCCCGGCCCTGAGACCGCGCGGGCAAGGGCGGTGAGGTTGCGCAGCTCGAGCAGTGGGGTGTCGCCCACCCCCACCCGACGTTGCGCAGTGCGCACGTCGTCCAGGGTGAGGCCGGTGTCCGCCATGAGACGCCCGTAGTCGAAGGCGATGTTTCCCGACTCATACGTCGAGTAGTCAACGCCGAGTGCCTTCTTCATGATTTCGCCGTTGCGAGCCATGACGGCGTTGTAACTCATGTCACGCATTGTCGTTCTCCTTGATGATGTGCCTGGCCTGCGGACCGATACCGAGTAGTTCGGGGACGGCGGCGTCACCGAATCCGTAGTCGTAACCAGGGTTGACGGCCAACAATGTTCCGCTGATGGTGCGCCCGCAGGTCGTGGTGATGGTGACCCGGTCGCCGATGTGGGCGGACTCCTCGTCAAGGAATCCCTTCACCCACGACTCGAACGGGACCTTCTGCGTGTCCTGCGGAAGATGGGCGGTGCGTTGCTCGGGGGTGAGCACGATGTCGTGGATCTGTACCCAGTCGCCCCTGCGGGCACTGTGCATTGTCTCAAGGCTGCTCATCGGTGAACTCTGCCTTTCATTGCGTACGGTGGGGTGGCCAGGAGGCCAGTGAGTCAAGTACACCGCCGCCGAAATAGCTGGTCAAGGATAATCCTGTGCCGCCACGGTGCGATAATTTCTTGTGAGAACGACACAGCGTGGTTGTCGGAAGGTGTGATGCCGTCATGGGCAAGAAATTGCAACTGGACGAGATTGATCGCGAAATAGTGTTGCAATTACGCAAGGATGGCCGAATGTCGAATGCCGACCTCGCCAGGCACGTCAGCCTGAGCGCACCGGCGTGCCTGCGACGGGTCAAACATCTCGAGGACTCCGGGGTGATTCGGGGGTATCGTGCCGTCATCGACCCGGCGGCATTCGGTCATGCCCTGGAGGTGTTCGTCTGGGTGGACCTCGACGCGAGCAATCGGGAGGCAATGCTCGCCTTCGAGGACCGGGTGAGCCAGATGGAGGAGGTCGTCGAATGCCATCGGGTTTTCGGGCGGCCCGACTTCTTCATGCGAGTGCTCGTGCGTGACCCGGCCGACTACGAGGACTTCCTCACCAACAAACTCATCGGTGTGCCCTCGGTGCTTCGGGTCACCTCCACCCCCTCCCTGAAGAAGATCAAGACGGAGGATCATGGCTGGAGCGAGGGGGTACTGGGCTGAGCGAGCTTTGGTCTGGCCCGGTCATGGTCCGGACGAGGTGGACCGTGACCGCTGCGGGGTACTGATGACTCTCCGGGCTGTCTGGGGGCACCCGCGATCAGAGTCCCGACCAGCCGGAGCAGTGGCAGGTACTGATGGTTTCCCGGGTCGCCTGCGGAGAGGTGATCTTCCGGTGCCATCCTGTCAGCGGGCTCGACCTCCTGTACTCCTGACGTAGGGATAGGCAGACTCGTGTCGTCTGGTCCGTGGGGGTTCGGCTTCCTGCATCCCTGACGTGAGAACAGACAGACTCGTGTCGTCCAGTCAGCGGAGCTCGACCCCTCTCGTCGCCATGCCAGCGACAAGGTACTACCATGTTTCTCCGTGGGTGAATTGAACACTGTTAAAGACTTCGTCGGGTATGACCAGGATCACGTCTGGCATCCCTACGGGCCCATGCCGGCCGCCATGCGACACCGACTCGTCGATGACGCCGAGGGCGTGTATCTCACGATGCATGACGACCCGGCCGCCGAGCCGATCCAGCTCATTGACGCCATGAGTTCATGGTGGGCCGCCTGCCACGGGCATCGGCACCCTGCCCTCGTCGCCGCTGCGCACCGTCAGATCGATCGGATGCCACACGTCATGTTTGGCGGTCTCACCCACCGTCCGGCCATCGAACTGGTCAACCGATTGGTCGAGATCACCGACGAGCCTCTCACCAAGGTGTTCTTCGCCGACTCGGGATCGGTCGCCGTCGAGGTGGCCATCAAGATGGCCCTGCAGTACCAGCGTGGCATCGGGCACCCGGAACGACGTCGACTGCTCACCTGGCGCTCGGGTTACCACGGTGACACCTTCCAGGCGATGAGTGTGTGCGACCCCCAAGGAGGTATGCATTCGCTGTGGACCGGAGTGCTCACCGAACAGGTCTTCGCCCCGGCACCACCGGTGATCGGGGCCTCGGCCGACGAGTGCTCACGCTACCTTGAGCATCTCGAGAGTCTCATTGACGACTCCATCGCCGCCATCGTCATCGAGCCGGTCGTCCAGGGCGCCGGGGGCATGCGTGTCCACGACCCGCGCCTCGTCACGAGACTGCGGGAGATCTGCGATCGACACGGTGTTGTGCTGCTGGCCGACGAGATCGCCACCGGATTTGGACGCACCGGCACCCTCTTCGCCACCCAGGCGGCTGGCACCACCCCCGACATCATGTGTGTCGGCAAGGCGCTCACTGGTGGATTCATGACCCTCTCCGCCGTGCTCACCACCGACGAGGTGGCCGCTGCCATCTCCAGCCCCGACGGGGGAGGGGCGCTCATGCACGGACCGACCTTCATGGGCAACCCACTGGCATGTGCCGTCGCCAACGCCTCGGTGGGGCTCATCCAGGACGGTGACTGGCGCACGAGTGTGCCGCGCATCGAGACCGAGCTCATGACAGGCCTCGCTGGGGCGAAGGACGTTCCCCATGTGGCCGACGTGCGGGTACGCGGAGCCATCGGAGTCATCGAGATGGACCACGACGTCGACATGGAGGCCACCACCCAGGCCGCCATCGATCACGGCGTCTGGCTGCGACCGTTCGGACGGCTCATCTACGCCATGCCGCCCTACATCTGCACCAGTGAGCAGATTGCCACCATCACCGGGGCCATGACTGCCGCGGCACGAGCTGCGGGCGGCCATGCACGAGCTGCGGGCGGCCATGACTGAGAGCCAGCGCTGAACAGCGTTCGCCCATGAACACCGTTCACGCGCCATCAGGGCAACGCTTGGAACGGGCCCTCGGAACCGAATCCTCACAACACCTGACTCCCAGGAAGGACACCTCATGGCCATCGTCGTCATCACAGGAACCAACACCGACGTCGGCAAGACGTACACGACGGCATCCGTCGCGCGGTCCGCCATTGAGCAGGGGGTGCGCGTCACCGTGTGCAAGCCTGCTCAGACCGGAGAACCGGCCGGCAGTGGCGACCTCTCGACCGTCCAGAAGCTGCTTGGCGCTGACGCCGTGCACGACTACGTCGAGTTCGCTCGTTACCCCGAACCGTTGGCACCCAACATCTCGGCCCGCCGCGCCGGGATGGCCCAACTCAACCTTGACGAGACGGCTCGGAAGATTCGTGAGCTCGACGCTCCCGGCGAGCTCGTGCTCGTCGAGGGAGCCGGCGGACTGCTGGTGCGTATCGCCGAGGAGTGGACCATCGCCGACCTCGCAGCAAAACTCTGCGCACCGATCCTCGTCGTCACCTCCACCGGACTGGGATCGCTCAACTGTGCCGAGCTCACCGTCGAGGCCGCCCAGCACCGTGGCATCACGGTGTTGGGGCTCATCGGCGGCATCTACCCGGACGACCCCGACCTTGCCACCCGACTCAACGTCGAGGAGTTCGAGGCGGTCTGTGGTGTGCCGCTGCTCGGACTGGTTCCGCAGGGGCAGGCGGCCCTGGCCGATGACTCCCGAGTCGTCCAGATGCTCAGCGGGCTGCTCGCTACGACGAAATAGGCAGACCGACGGCGGCACGCCAACCCCTGGCAGGAGCCCTCTGCAGGCAGGCAGTCCCTGCTGTCGGTGGCGTGCCGGTCGTGCCAGCAGTTGTGGGCGAGGCCGGGTGCCGATTGAGTGGGGCGGTGCCATTGAGGCGCGGACAAGGCGGCTCAATGGCTGGTCGTCGTGCCTCAGGGCCGGTCGTCGTCGGTGATGATCCGACCGACGAGCCGGGCGGCTCCAGCCATGCCCATGGGTCGAAAACCTGCGGCGATGGCATGGGCACGGATCTCCGGCTCGGCTGCGCGCAGTGCCCAACCCCGCCTGAGGAGCACCTTGGGTGGTTTGCGGTGCTCCTTGAGGTCACGCAACAGGCGACGTGCGAAGTTGAGGTTGCGTGGCCGGTCCAGCCAGATCGGCACCACGGTGAGCCCGGCTCCTCGGCAGGGCTGTAGCAGATGGGTGGCGAAGATGCCCTCGGCGACGATCGCTTGGTGGCCGGTGACGTCGACGACGTGTGTACCCTCCGCCTGCGAGGTGGACAGGTTGTACCTTGGAACCCGTGCTCGCCCAGTGGTGGCCAGGCTGTGCAGAACCGTGACGGCAGCATCCACATTCCACGAGGAGACGTCGTCCCAGTCGATCATGCCGTGCCGTCGCGGCAGGCCGGGGGAGTCGGCGTCGCGATAGAAGTCGTCGAGCCGTAGCTGCGGAAGATCGGAGACACGGGCGAGTCGGGACTTGCCCGACCCCGAGGGGCCGGCCAGGAGAATGATGGTACGTGCCACGAGGTGGATCCTATCGGGTTCTGGCAGGGCGTGTTCTCATCGTCACCGCTGCCCCGTGGGCACGGTCGAGGATCGGGGTCGGTGGCCATCCATGACATGCGGATTTCCGGTGACGGAATCCGGCCACAGGTCCTTGGGTCCCCAGGGCGAGAGAACTGGGGACCCCGGCGTCGTCGATACCGTCGATCAGGACTGCAGCCCCAGGGCTGCCGACATCTCGGCACGCAGGCGCACCATCTGCTCATCCAGCCTGGTCTTGGCGGCGGCGAGATCGTCGGTGTCGCTGTTGCGCACCTCCAGATACACCTTGAGCTTCGGCTCGGTTCCCGAAGGACGAGCCACGACGTGCACCTGCTCCCCGGAGAGCTCGATGGCGTTCTGCCTCGGCAGCCCGGAGTCGTTGTTCGGGTCGAGGAGGTCGCGCACGCTCACCGGCTCGTCGAGCAGGGTGGCCGGTGGGGTGGCGCGCAGCGTGTCCATCGCATCGGAAATGATCGACATGTCGGTGACGCGCACTGCGAGCTGGGAGGTGCGGAACAGTCCGATCCGACGCCAGATCTCGTCGAGCCGGTCGTTGATCGTCTGCCCGTTGGCCTTGAGCTCACCGACGAGCCGCAGAATCCTCGCCAGGGCAGTGATGCCGTCCTTGTCGGGCACCCTGGCCGGGTCACAGCAGTAACCGATGGCCTCCTCGTAGCCGAAGGCGAGACCCGGTACCCGACCGATCCACTTGAAGCCGGTGAGCGTCGTGCGGTGCTGCTTACCAGCGGCAGATGCCAGGGTGGCCAGGGCGGTGGAGGAGACGATGGAGTTGGCGTAGACGCCGTCCACCCCGCGACGCAGGGCGTCGTCGCCCAGCAGGGTGCCCAGTTCGTCGCCGGTGAGCATGCGCCACTGCCCGTCGATGACGGCAGCAACCGCGCAGCGGTCGGCGTCCGGGTCGGAGGCGATGACCACGTCGGCATCCTGGCAGCGGGCACGGTCCAGGGCCAGGTCCAGGGCTCCGGGCTCCTCCGGGTTGGGGAAGGAGACGGTCGGGAAGTCCGGGTCGGGCTCCAGCTGCTCACTCACCCCGATGAATTCGGGAAGCCCCGCCTGCTCGACCAGACGACGCACCACGCGAGTACCCACCCCGTGCATGGCGGTGTAGACCCAGGTGACGTCGTCCGGCACGGTACTGGCTAGCTCGACGGCCCGTGAGACGTAGGCGCCGATGAGATCGTCGCCCACGAGCTCGATGTCGTCACCGCGGGCGATGTCGCCGACCGGACGGGTGGAGACCGCCTCGATCTGCTCGGCAATCCGGGAGTCGGTGGGTGGGACGATCTGTGAGCCGTCACCCAGGTACACCTTGTAGCCGTTGTCGGCAGGAGGATTGTGCGAGGCCGTCACCATGACCCCGGCAACCGCTCCGTAGTGGCCGATGCCGAAAGCCGTCACCGGGGTGGGGATGGGCGAGTCGGCCAGCAGAACGTGGAACCCGGCACCAGCCATGATCTCGGCGGTGTCGCGGGCGAAGACGTCGGAGTTGTGCCGGGCGTCGAAGCCAACCACGACTGAACCGCTGGTGTGGCCGTTGGCGTGCAGCCAGGCGGCGAAACCGGCCGCGGCGCGCTGCACGACGACACGATTCATCCGGGCGGGCCCCGGCCCCAGGGCAGCACGCAGCCCAGCCGTGCCAAAGGTGAGTGGTCCAGAGAACTGCGCCTCGATTCGGTCGATGGCGTCCGGATCGCCATCCTTGGCGGCGCAGAGTTGGGCGGAGAGCTCAGCGCGGGTGGTCTCGTCGGGATCCTGGTCGATCCAGGCGGTGACCTCGTCGATGCGCTGCGGAGTCAGAGACGTCATGGCAGTACCTTTCGCGAAGTTCATGAGGTGGGGCGGGTCACAGTTCGACCACGATGCGCGACAGCAGCGTGGCCAGCCGTGGGGCAGCGGCTCGTCCGGCGGCGACGACCTCGGCGTGATCCAGTGGCTCTGGGCTCACCCCGGCAGCCAGGTTCGTCACCAGGGACAGTCCCAGCAGGTCCAGACCGGCCTCACGAGCAGCAATGGCCTCCAGGGCCGTGGACATACCGACGAGATCGGCTCCGATGATCCCTGCCATCCGCACCTCGGCGGGAGTCTCGTAGTTGGGGCCGTGGAACTGGGCGTAGACGCCGGTGGGGATCGACGTGTCGATCTGCTGCACCTTCTGCACGAGTTCGGGGGTCCACGTCGTCGTCATGTCGATGAAGGTGGCACCGCGCAGGGGCGTGGTGCCGGTGAGGTTGATGTGGTCGCGGATGGCGACGACGGTTCCGGGCTCCCAACTCGGGTTGAGCCCACCACAGCCGTTGGTGAGCACCATGGTTCCCGCGCCCAGCGCAGCGACGGTGCGCACCCCGTGCACGACTGGCTCCACCCCACGCCCCTCGTAGAGGTGGGTGCGGCCAGTGAGGACGACGGCGATCCTTCCGGTCGACACCCGGATGGCCAGCAGATCACCGCCATGACCGGTGACGACCGGAGCGCTGAACCCGGGAATCTCGGCCAGCGGCAGCGAGCCGATGATCTCACCGAGGTGGTCGGCGCCGGCGGACCAGCCAGACCCCAGGACCAGACCGATGTCTGCCCTGTCGATACCGAGACGTTCCCGAATGGTCCGTGCGGCCAGCTCGGCCGTCGCCGTCGGGTCGGAGAAGTCGTGATGCATGGGGAACTCCATTGGGTGCTGGTGGTCATGGGTGGGGTGGGTTATCTATGGTCGAGGTGGTGCTCAGTCATCGAAGGAGTTGAAGATCGCTCCCAGGATCCCCAGGCCCAGCGCTCCCATGGCAATTCCTCCGGCAGTGCTGTCGCGGAACCGGTGGAAATAGCCTTGGGCCCACATGCTGTAGTCCTCGTCCTGCCAGTAGGGCACCTGGTTGCCATTGAGCGCTACGGTGCGGATCCACGGGGCCTGCCCCTGCTCGATCCGGCTGGCATCGGCAGCGCAGGCTGGAACTGCCCGGGCTGCTCCACCGTCCGGGGCCCACATCACGTCACGTACCGATGGGCCGTGGGAGGGATCGAAGAAGCACGGTGGCCGAAGTTGTGGTACCGGGTCGCCGGCAGCACGGGCACGTACACACATGACGGCGTGCCGGCCCTCCTGCAGGGCCTCGGTGACCAGTGGAACGACCTGGGTGGAATGATCCTGCGACAGGAGGTCCTTGGCCCGGTCGTAGCAGTCCAAGGCATGTGACCAGTCCGATGTGGCCTCGGAGCTGAGGTCATCAACCGGCAGATCGGCGTCCAGGCGGCGCAGTTCCTCCCCGAACTCGGTGACGTCGTCCTCGGTGGCGCGACGGATTCGACCGATCTGCAGCTCACGCTGCCTGACGTTCTGCCGTTCGATCTCGCGAGCCTGACGCTGGGAGCGTGCCAGGGCGGCGAAGGTCGTCACCATCCCGACCACGAAGAGGACGAGGAGCAACGCCGGGCCGAGCGAGATGATCATGACGTCCAATATGCCTGTGAGCATCGCGGGTGACAAGGATCAGTCGGCGTCGACGATTTCGCAGATGACCTCACCCGAAGCGACCGTGGCGCCGGGCTCGGCAATGAGGTTGCGCACCACACCAGAGCGATGCGCCACCAGCGGCTGCTCCATCTTCATGGCCTCCAGCACGGCAACCTGGTCACCCTCGTTCACCTGCTCGCCCTCCACGACACCCACCTTGACGATGGTGCCCTGCATGGGGCTGGCCAGGGTGTTGCCCGAGGGAGGCGCCGGCCGGTGGCCGCCACGCGAACGGCGGGTGGGCCGCTTGGAGCGACTTGTCGCCCCGGGCCGGGGAGCCTGCAGGGAGGCAGGAATCCGCACCTCGACGCGCTTGCCGTTGACCTCGACTACGACGTCGCGCGGCGGGTCGGTCTCCTCGGGATTGCCGAGCTCACCCACGTAGGGCTCGATCTCACCGGAGAACTCCGACTCGATCCAGTCGGTGAAGACGCCGAAATGACCGTCCTCGGCAGTGAAGGCGGGATCGCGCACGACCACGCGAGCGAATGGGATGACGCTGGGCATCCCCTCGATCTCCATCTCGTCCAGGGCACGCCGGGCCCGCTGCAGGGCCTGCTTGCGGGTGGCACCGGTGATGATGAGCTTGCCGATGAGCGAGTCGAAGGCCCCCGGAACCGTCATGCCGGAGTGGTACCCCTCGTCAACACGCACTCCGGGGCCGGTCGGTGGACGCCACACGGTGAGGGTGCCGGGGCCGGGCATGAAGCCGCGTCCGGGATCCTCGGCGTTGACGCGAAACTCGAAGGAGTGCCCACGAAGCGTCGGGTCGTGGTCCTCCAGGTGCTCGCCCTCGGCGACCCGGAACATCTCCTGGACGAGGTCCACCCCGGAGACCTCCTCGGAGACCGGGTGCTCCACCTGCAGACGGGTGTTGACCTCCAGGAAACTGATGACGCCGTCCTGACCGACGAGGAACTCGCAGGTGCCGGCCCCGACGTATCCGGCCTCCTTGAGGATGTCCTTGGAGGACTGGTAGAGACGCTCCTGCTGCTCCTGGCTGAGGAACGGTGCCGGTGCCTCCTCGACGAGTTTCTGGTGGCGACGCTGCAGGGAGCAGTCTCGGGTCGAGATGATCTGCACGGTGCCGTACTGGTCGGCGAGGCACTGGGTCTCCACGTGACGAGGACGATCCAGGTAGCGCTCCACGAAGCACTCGCCGCGTCCGAACGCGGTCACGGCCTCGCGCACCGCCGATTCGTAGAGATCGGCCACCTCGTCCATCTCGCGGGCCACCTTGAGGCCACGTCCGCCGCCGCCGAAGGCTGCCTTGATGGCGATGGGCAGGCCGTGGGTGCGAGCGAACTCGACGACCTCGTCGGCGCTGTCCACCGGGTCGGCGGTGCCGGGGACCAGTGGTGCCCCGACCTTCTGGGCGATGTGTCGGGCTTGGACCTTGTCACCGAGCTTGCGGATCGCCTCGGGTGGCGGCCCGATCCAGATGAGACCCGCATCGATGACGGCCTGTGCGAAGTCGGCGTTCTCGGAGAGGAACCCGTAGCCGGGATGGATGGCGTCCACCTCGGCCTGCTTGGCCACGGTGAGGATCTTGTCGACGTCAAGATACGTCTGGGCCGGAGTGGTGCCGTTGAGGGTGTAGGCCTCGTCGGCCAGCTTCACGAAGAGGTTGTCGGCATCGGAGTCGGCGTAGACGGCGATGCTGGTCTTCCCGGCGTCACGTGCGGCGCGGATGATTCGCACGGCGATCTCGCCGCGGTTCGCGATGAGGACGCGTCGAATGACTTTCGTCACCAGATCCTCCCATTCCTTGAGCAGTGAGGTTGTGCCCCCAGTGTATTGGCAATATCCAGGCGGGGCGACGAGCTGTCCTAAAGTGAGACCGTGCCCACGCCGCAGTTCATCCTTGACCTTCGCCAGCAGATCGGACACGACCCGCTGTGGCTGATCGGCGCGACCGGGGTGATCTGGCGCGACGTGCAGGACGAGTCGTACGACATGGGGAGCTGCCCGGCCCACACCGGGGGAAACGTCCTGGGTCGTGTCGCATCAGATGACGGAGGCAGCAGTTCGGGGGTTTCGGGATGCGTCATGTCGGACGAGCCAGACCGCGAAGTGTTGAATGACTCGGATCGGGCCGCGCAGCCAGGAGTTGTGTGGGCAGAGCAGGAGGAGCGGGGGAGTACGTCGCTGCAGATCCTGCTGGTACGGCGGGCCGATTCGGGAGCATGGACGCCGGTGTGCGGCATCGTCGAGCCGGGGGAGCGGCCGGATCACACCATCGTGCGGGAAGCCCTGGAGGAGGCCCAGGTGCACGTCGTCGTCGATCGGTACCTGGCCGTGGACGTTGACGATCCCCTCACCTATCCCAACGGGGACCAGTGTCAGTTCCTCAACCATGTGTTCTCCTGTCGTTGGGTCGACGGGCAGGCACGGGTGGGAGACGACGAGTCGAGCCAGGTGCGCTGGTTCGACATCGACGAACTTCCAGCGCTCAGTGTGCGACATCGAGCGGCAGTCGAACTGGCGTTGGCCCCGCCCCGGGGCGCTGTCCTTGGGCTGTTGCACTGACCCGCTGGCATCCGTGCGAATTGGGACCCCAGACGAAATCCAGGACTTCGCCAAGCCGGAGGTTGCGCTGACCTGACTGACATCCGTGCGAATTGGGGCCACAATGGGTGGGTGACGAAAATTGCGCTTGCCATTGCAGGGTCGGAGGCCACCGGTGGCGCCGGTGCCCAGACCGACATCAAGACCTTCCACCAGCTGGGTGTCTACGGATGCACCGCGTTGACGTGCATCGTCTCGTTCGACCCGGCCAATGACTTCGGGCACCGTTTCGTGCAGATCGACCCGCAGGTGATTCACGACCAGATCGAGGCCTCGGTGGGGGTGCACTCCCAGATCGACGCCGTGAAGATCGGCATGCTGGGCACCCCGACCACCATTGGTGCCGTCGCCGATGCGCTCAAGACCTATCAATTCCCCCAGGTGGTCCTCGACCCGGTGCTCATCTGCAAGGGTCAGGAGCCCGGAGCGGCCCTCGATACCGACAACGCCTTGCGCGAGCAGGTGCTGCCACTAGCCGACCTCGTCACCCCCAACCTCTTCGAGACCCAGGTGCTCGCCGGGGTGGACGAGATCACCACGGTTGACCAGCTCAAGGACGCGGCTCGCCGTATCCATGACCACGGGGTTCCGGCGGTCCTGGCCAAGGCCGGTACGTTGCTGGGAACCGGTACTGCCCTGGACGTCTTCTACGACGGTCAGACGATGGAGGTGCTCGAGGTTCCTGCGGTCGGCAGTGAACGGGTTTCCGGGGCCGGTTGCACTCTGGCCGCCGCCATCACTGCAGAGCTGGCCAAGGGGGCCGAGCCACTGCAGGCATGTCGTACCGCAAAGCAGGTCGTCGTCTCGGCGATCGAGAACCGGATGCATGGCAAGGCTCCCTTCGACTACGCCTACCAGGGCTGCTACACCGGCTGAGCAGTCACGTGGCGTCAATTCCGCTGTTCAGTTGTATCGGGTAACGACGATCCAGAGGTCGTGGTGGCTGTGTGGGGCGTTCGACGTGCGTTGAGCGTCCCATCGGCACACTCGTTGAGTCTTCAGACCTGTTCAGCTCGGGTCTACTTGACGACCGGCCGTACTGAGACGTCCTCCACCATGGCTTCGGAGCTGGCCTCCAGGGCCATTCGCACCGCTGCGGCGATCGATTCCGGGCGCAGGTGCTCGTCCGGGTCGTACTCACGGCCCATTTGATGCTGCCGGTTCACCTGCATGTCGGTGTTGACACGCCCCGGGTAGACGGTGGTGACCCGAACTGCCCCGCGTTCCTCCTCACGCAGAGCGTCGGTGAGGGCGCGCAGTGCGTACTTCGACGCTGCGTAGACCCCGGTCCGTGGCCCCGGACGGTGCAGTCCGGAACCAGAGTTGATCATGACGATCTGACCGTGGCTGTCGCGCAGCAGGGGCAGCAGTTGGGCCGTGAGGTCTGCCACTGCCACGACGTTGAGTTCCAGCACGTCACGCCACTCGGAACGTGGGGTCTGGGCGAGGGTGTTTCCCGAGCCGTACGTCCCGGCGCTGTGGACTACGGCGTCGAGTCGGTCCACGGCGGCCACCGCCTCGGCGACCGCCTGTGCGTCGGTGAGGTCGGCAATGAAGGGCTCGGCGTCGTCCAGCTGCCCCACGACCGCGTTGACGGTGCCGGGGCTCGTCCCTCCGACGAGGACGTGATGGTCCCTGCTGAGGTCCTCGGCGACGGCGTGGCCGATCCCGCGGGAGCCACCGGTGACGAGGACCGATCTGCGTTGCTGTGCCATGGGGCCACGATAGGTGACTCAGGTGGCCGGACCAGAGTTTTCCACAAGGCAACAGGATCAGGGAAAGCTTGTGGAAAACTGCCGGATGAGCTCGGAGCGCACCGAAAACCAATACAGTGACATCACATTCATCTCGGCAAGGATGGCGTCATGACAGACCACAGGCATGAGGTTCGCTCCGAAGTCGGCCGGCTGCGGACAGTACTACTGCACCGACCGGGTGACGAACTGCGCCGGCTCACCCCGCGCAATTCCGACAGCCTCCTCTTCGACGGATTGCCCTGGGTGGACCAGGCTCAACGGGACCATGACCTCTTCGCACAGATGCTGCGTGATCGTGGCGTCGAGGTGCTGCTACTCCACGAACTTCTCGAACAGACCCTGGAACTTCCCGAGGCTCGGACCAGGGCCGTCGACGACACCTTCGGAGATCTGCGCTACGGCGACACCCTGCGTCGCTACCTGCGGCAGCGAGCTGCGGAGCTGTCCAGCCATGATCTGGCCTCGGTGCTCATGTCGGGTGTGTCGGCACATGATTTCGCCAAGCTCGATCTCACCCTGCCGGCGTGCTTGGTGACGTCATTGCTCAACGATGAGGACTTCGTCGTCGACCCACTGCCCAATCTGCTGTTCACCAGGGACTCCAGTGTCTGGATCGGTGAGTATCCAGCCGTCACCTCACTGACGATGCCGGCTCGCCGCCGCGAGACCCAACTCACCGAACTCATCTACACCTTCCATCCACGATTCGCTGGGACGCAGCATGCCCACGGCTGGCGTGACGAGAATCTCGAGGGTGGCGACGTCATGCATCTTGCACCGGGCGTCATGGCCGTGGGGGTGGGGGAGCGTACCTCCTCAGCAGGTGCCGAACGCATTGCGCGCACTGCCCTCAAGCTTGGTGCCGCTCACACCGTGCTCGCCGTACCGATACATCAACAACGAGCCACCATGCACCTTGACACCGTGTGCACCATGGTCGACACCGATGCCGTCGTCATGTATCCCCAGGTCGCCGATGAGTTGCAGGCCCTGCCCATGACGGCTGACGGGGACGAGATCGTGGTGGGATCGCCCCAACCGTTCCTCGTCGCTGCTGCCGAGGCGATGGGGATTGATCGGCTGCGGGTCATCGACACCGGCCTGGACCCGGTCACTGCCGAGCGTGAGCAGTGGGACGACGGAAACAACACGCTGGCGCTGGCCCCGCGAGTGGTCGTCGCCTACAACCGCAATGTCGAGACCAACCGTCGTCTGGAAGCTGCTGGCGTCGACGTGCTCACCATCCCCGGTTCGGAGTTGGGGTCGGGCCGTGGCGGCCCACGATGCATGAGCTGCCCGATACTGCGAGAGCCGTTGCCACAGAGTTGAGATGAGGCCCGTTTCGCAGGTTGGGGTGAGGGCATTGCCACCGGCTGCTCGGGTACCGTGGGCTCACCCGTGTCTCGCTCGGGCAATGGTGATCTCGTGCTCCACGCTGGCGGTGGGCTCGGAGCCGGTGGTGACTGGGGTGCGGCTGGCTCGACGGGCGAGGTGTTTTGCGTGGGGAGTCCAGCCTTGGCCCCCGGTGACTGGAGATGCGGCTGGCAGATGGACGAGGTGCTCTTTCGGAGGAGTCCAGCCACGGCCCCAAACAGTGGTTCCGGTTGGCGGAGGAAAAGACAGTCGTCGACAGGTGGCGGAGAGCAGGTTGCGGTGGGTCTTTTGCGATGACGCGGTTCGACACAACGGTCCCTACGGTCCCCGGTACAGTGGCCGGCGTGGTGAGAGCTGGTGGGGTGAGGATCGGCACGCTGGTACCAGTGGTGATACTGGCGTGCGTCCTGCTTGCCGCATGCTCCGACACTGCGGTTACCGACCCGACACCAGCGGTGCTGGGCCCCACCCCTGCGACACGACAGACCGAGGGTCTCCCTGCTTCAGCGGGCCATACCGTCCGGACCACGGAATCCCCCGAATCCGATACCTCCCGCGCCGTGCAGAGCAATGCGAGTCCCGCAAACCCGAATTCCGCGGAGGAACGGTCACCACGGCTAGCGTCACCCAGTGCTGCGGGAGTGCCCGGGAACACGCCTGCGACGCCGGCATTCTCGGTGCCGCCGGTGAGCGGTCTGGATGCTTTTGGCCTCACCCATGGCCCACGCGGTTTTCAATTGCCCATTCGGACGGTGGCGGTGCACGTCGTCGACAATCCCAACAACGTCACCCTTGTCATAGACCCGAGCCAGGGGAAGCAGACCTATCAGTTCCTCATCCACCGGCTGGCATCCATGGGGATGACAATCACCGCCAATGGCAACAACTCCTTGATCTTCCACGGGAGAGGCTGGACCGGGGCCTACACGGCCTCCGCAGATGCGGCCGCCCTCACCCTGCGCACCGGCCCGGTGGGCTGAAGGATGGGCAGCAACCTGATCTTGTACCATCCTGCCGGCCCGGTGGGCTGAACCTTTCTGCTCATTCTGGGTGGTGGTGAGGGGCTGTGTCGGCGGTTGCTCGGAAGGTGGGGGCGCTGCCTGTCCTGGATGAGGCGAGCCGGACCATGGCTCTCTACCCCCCGGACCATCCCTCTGTCCAGCCTGCATGGGGATGAGTGCTGTGGGGCGAGCTCAAGCCCACGGAGCGCTGTGCGGCAATTACATGCAGTTGCTCACCCGGTGAACAGCGTCGATCGGAAACGTCGATCTGCCACGATCCGGGAGTGGGGCGCAGAGGATCCTCTGGGGCAATCGTCCCAAAGCCTCCATCCAGCCCCAGTGCCGCCACCCAGTCACCCAGTGCCCTCGCTCAGTCATGTGGCTGCGTGATTCGGGCCTGTCACGCCTTGGTGCCTTGCCATAAACTCTGCCAGGGCACGTCAAGGTCGAGGAAAATCTGACGCAGCAGCGGCAGCGAGATTCCGGTGACATTGTGCGGGTCACCGACGATCCGGGTGATGAACGGTGCCCCCAGCCCGTCCATCATGACTCCGCCCGCCACCTGGGTGGCTTGGCCGGTCTCGGCGTAGGCGTCGATCTCCTCGTCGGTGAGGTCGGCGAACGTCAGTGCGGTGGAAGCCGCCCGAGTGGCGCTGCGCTCACCGCGATCGTCCCGCACGATGACGTGGTGGCCAGTCACCAGCATCCCGCTTTGACGACGCATCTGGTGCCACCATCGCTTGACACGCTCGATGGATCCGGGCTTGCCGTGGATGCGCCCCTCCATCTGCAGCACCGAGTCACAGCCGACGATGATCATCGGACTGTCCATCTCCACGTGGTCAGCGACTGTTCGAGCCTTGAGCTGGGCCAACCGACAGGTCAACTCAAGCGCCGTCTCACCAGGTAGAGGGTTTTCCTCCACTCCGGAGACAATGGTCCGCGGGTCCAGTCCTGCCAGACGCAGCTGGGTGAGGCGGGCGCTGGAACCCGATGCCAGGATGAGCTGATGCATCAGTACCGCCGTAGGGATCCGCGCCATGCCGCCTGGCCGGGCAGGAACGGTTCGCGGATCGGTCGCCAGTACGATTTCCACCCGAATGCCATGACGCTCTGCTCGGGGGCGTGGGGGTTGCCGGCTGGTTGAAGGACGGCTGCCAGTACCGCCACCAAGGCCCCCAGCTCCTCATCGGTGAGCTGTGCCTTGGAGACGCTGATCGTCGGTTTCGTCTCGTCGGCGGTCACAGTGGAATGTTCCCATGCTTCTTGGGAGGCAGGGCCTCACGCTTGGAGCGCAGCATGCGCACCGCCCGGATGACCGAGGCGCGGGTCTCGTGAGGATGGATGACGAGATCCACCCAGCCACGTTCAGCAGCCTGGTACGGATTCGACAAGGTCGTCTCGTACTCGTCAACCAGTTCCTGACGACGGGTTTCAGGATCCTTGGCGCGAGCAAGCTCCTTGCGATGCAGAATGTTGACCGCACCATCGGCACCCATGACGGCGATCTGGGCGGTCGGCCAAGCGAGGTTGAAGTCGGAGCCCAGGTGCTTGGAGCCCATGACGATGTACGCACCGCCGTAGGCCTTGCGGGTGACAACCGTCACCAGCGGCACGGTGGCCTCGGCATAGGCATAGATCAGCTTCGCCCCACGGCGAATGATTCCGGCGTGCTCCTGGCCCACTCCCGGCAGGAATCCCGGCGTGTCGACGAAGGTGAGGATCGGAATGTTGAACGAGTCGCAGGTGCGCAGGAATCGTGACGCCTTCTCCGAGGCGTCGATGTCCAGGGTGCCGGCATTGACCAACGGCTGGTTGGCGATGATGCCGATGGCCTGTCCCTCGATGCGGCCGAACCCACACAGCACATTGGGGGCGAACAGTTCGTGCACCTCCAGGAAGGTGCCCTCGTCAAGCACCGAGGTGATGACCTCGTGCATGTCGTAGGGACGATTCGCCTCGTCCGGGACGAGGACGTCCAGCTCGCGATCGTGATCGGTGATCGTGAGGTCGGACTCCTCATCGTCGTCGTAGACCGGCGGATCCTCGAGGTTGTTCTGTGGTAGGTAGGTGAGCAGATCGCGCACGTACTCCAGCGCGTCATCCTCATTGGCAGCCAGATAGTGCGAGTTGCCCGAGACCTGGGAGTGGGTGCGGGCCCCGCCCAGTTCCTCCAGGGAGACGTCCTCGCCGGTGACGGCCTTGACGACGGCCGGGCCGGTGATGAACATCTGGGAGCTTTGGTCGACCATGACGATGAAGTCGGTGAGGGCGGGGGAGTACACCTGCCCGCCGGCCGCCGCTCCCATGATGATCGAGATCTGTGGGATGACGCCCGAGGCGCGGGTGTTGCGCTTGAAGATGTCACCGAATCTGGCCAGGGAGGCCACACCTTCCTGGATGCGCGCCCCGCCACCTTCGTTGATGCCGATGAGCGGGCAGCCGGTCTTCACGGCAAGGTCGATGATTTTGCAGATCTTCTCGCCATTCACCTCACCCAGTGATCCACCGAAAATCGTCACGTCCTGGCTGAACACGCATACCGGACGACCATGGATGGTTCCCATTCCGGTGACGACGCCGTCGGTGTAGGGGCGGTTCCGCTCCATCCCGAAATTGGTCGAGCGGTGGCGGGCGAACTCGTCCACCTCGGTGAAACTGCCCTCGTCGAGCAGGCGTAGGACGCGTTCCCGGGCGGTCATCTTGCCCTTGGCCCGCTGCTTGTCGATGGCTGCGGCTGGGGCGGCATTGACGGCCTCGTCGATCCGGCGTCCCAGATCGGCGATCTTGCCGGCAGTCGTGTGGATGTCGATCTCCATGACACAGAGCCTACCCAGATTGTCGAGTTCTGGGCGGATCAGTCGTCATCTGGGAAAGGTTGCGGTCCTCCCGTCAGGAGGTGCGTGGGGACCAGGCCACGGAATCGTGCCTGCGGATGGCCCCGAGCGCTGAGCCTGGACTGGCCCCAGATGTTGGGCCGGATGGGGCCCCAGATGTTGGGCCCGGGTGCGGCGAATGGCCTGAGCGCGGTGAGGTGAGCCTGGGGGCGACGAGATGCGATCATGCCGCATGAGTGAGCCCATCACCAGGCCCGTGGATTTCTGGTTCATGAATGGGGATGCTGCCATCAGGGATGGCAGATGAAGTGGTTTCGCGCAGGATTGCCACGGCGGCGCGAGTTGCCGAGTACGGCTGCAGGAAACGCAATGGACATTTTCGCGGTGCGAGGGTGGAGCGTTGCAATCGTGAAGGCCATCGACTCCTCGCTGGATTGCCGTGGTGTGGGCGTGGAACGTTGCCGAGGATGACAGCTTGGGGATCCAGTGCAGATGTGCCACGAGTTCTTGCCGACGGGGAAGGACGGCGGTCAGGTCCGTGACGGCCGCGGAACGAGTGACTGACTCATCGCTCCCTCCTACCCATCGCGGAAGTCAGGTCCGTGGAGGCTGCGGGACGATTTTCAGGATCGCTGGAAGGTTTTGGGATGTCAGCAGATCTCGGGTGTTGCGGGGCAGAGGGGAACATCACTGGCGCGTGGCACATGTGTTGGTGAGTGGGGGGGTGATGCCGCCGTGCGTGGCAGATGGAACGGTTCTGTGCAGGATTGCCACGCCGGCTGCAGAAGCGCAGGACGCTCCCGCATGGCTTTGGCGAGGCTGCGTGGCTGCGCGCCATCTGAACGGCTGTGGTGTTCGTGTTCCTGACGCCGGGCATAGCCTTGGTACGTGCCTGCAACTGCTTTCCCTGACGCCCGAGCCATCACGGCCCTCGCTCCCGACACCATGTTCACCCGCCCGGGATCAGGCGGGGTGACGTGCGTCGACTCCACCGAGTCGACGAACACCGACATGGCCGAGTTCGTCAAGGTTGGCGGCACTCTGCCCCGGATGCTGGTGGCGAGCCACCAGGACTCTGGACGTGGCAGGTTCGACCGGCGTTGGCAGGACGTGCCGGGCACCGCAGTTGCAATGTCGGCTCTGGTACCGGCGGATCGACCCGCGGAGGACTGGGGCTGGCTCTCCCTGATCTGCGGGCTTGCGGTGGCCGAGACCATCGAGGAGGTCACCGGAGCCACCCGCGACCGGGTCACCCTCAAATGGCCCAATGACGTACTCCTCGACCAGGGCAGCACGTGCATGGCCGCTCTGTCCGACGATCCTGCGCCGAGCGTGACCCAGCAGGATGGTTCTGCTCAGAAAATGGCTCAGCAGGGGGGTCCCGCTCTGCGGGGTGATCCCACTCTCAAGGAGAAAAAGTGTGGCAATGCTGGGCATGATGACGCAGACCGGTGTGCCAGCCTGAACCTGGGGATGGGTGAGGGCATGGAGCACCGCCGCGTTGATGCCGACGGTTCCAGACAAGACCTGCCCCGTACCCATCAATGTGGTGACTCGGTGGGCACGGCGCATGCTGGTGCTGCGAAGCACACTGCTGGCTCCGGTGACGTGGGGGCCACGTCTACCAGGAACGGCGACACGGGGCACGGTGGCAAGGTGTGTGGCATCCTCTGTGAACGCGTCGAAGGCCCAGCGGGCACCCACGCGATCCTGGGAATCGGGCTCAACGTTTCCATGGACTCCTCGGAACTTCCGGTGCCGACGGCCACGTCGTTACGACTGTGCGGGTTGTGTGAGGACAAGAACCTCCTCATCGCCACTCTGTTGCGTCGGTTGGACGACCACGTCACCGACTGGCTGCGTACCGGGAACGTCCGTCAGGCCTACCGAGACCGTTGTGACACCGTGGGTCAGCGGGTGCGTCTCACCTTCGACACCGAACTCATCGGTGGCGGGGACACGGTTCTGGACGGGGTCGGTGTGGACGTGGACGACACCGGTGCGATCGTCGTGGCGACCCCGGAGGGCAGGAAGGGGTTCGCTGCCGGCGACGTCACCCACCTGCGTCCACGCTGATCTTCACTCAGACCTGATTGACCACATCAGGTTGTCGGTTCAGTCGGTTTGGGGCTGGTGAGATCTGGATGGCCTGTTACGGGACCACGGTGATGAGTCAGGTCTCGTGTCTGCGGTGCCCGCCTGCCTGCCCGACACGGTCTCTGCTCGTCAATCCTTATCCTTGTGCGTCAGATCGAGGAGTTCATCGCATCGTTGCCGGGCCGACGGATCGTGGGTGGCGATGACGACGGTGGCGCCTCTGCTGGCCATCGACTCGAGGTGGTCCAGAACGATTCGGGCGTTGTCGGAGTCCAGTGCTCCGGTGGGTTCGTCAGCCAGAACAAGCCGAGGTGAGTAGACCAGCAGCCGAGCGACGGCTACGCGCTGTTGTTCACCGCCGGACAACGTGGAGATTGCGGTACGTTGCTGTCCTTCCAACCCCACGGCTTCCAATGCCGAGGAGATCAACTTCTTGTCTTCGCGTCCGTGTCCATGGTGGGGTGCCGCAATGGCGAGATTCGCTTCGACGGTGGCTTCTTCAACGAGGGCATAGTTCTGAAAGACATATCCCAGTGTCTCTCGACGTAGGGCCCTACGTTGTCGGACCGATGCCGCTGTGAGGCACACGTCTCCGAATCTGATTGAACCTGAGGTCGGCTTCTCGAGCAGTCCCATGCAGTTGAGCAGAGTTGATTTCCCCGCCCCGGAGGGTCCGACGAGTCCGATGACTGCCCCATTCGGGAATGAGGCGGTGATGCCTGACCACAGGATTCGTTCTCCAAATGCCTTGGTGAGATTGTTGATGGCGAGCATGATCACAGTCCTCGGTGTGCGTTGCGAATCACGGTGCGGTGAGCGATGGTGAGGGTCACGATGAAGCCTCCTGTCGTCACAAGGGCAAGAATGAGGACAGGTGCGAAATCGAGTGCAGCGAGGTGCGGGGCAGGCATGTCCGCTGTTGCCATGCCAGCCATGGCGAACTCCTGGGCCTGTTGCCGGGCATGGATGAGTGCAGAGGCAGGCAGCCAACACATGATGGCAACCAGCAGTGCTGCTTCGATGATGATCAGGTCGCGATGGGTCGTCGTGGCCCGCCAACCATTCATGGTGCGGATAAAGGTGCGCATACGATGGCGCGTCACGTGGGTCGTGGTGGCGGCGATGCCGGCCATAATGACCACTGCCCAGATGATGATGTTTGCCATGGCGAGGGTGGCCAGTTCAGTGTTTTTCGCATTGAGTTCACCGCGAGCATGGGTGAGTACTGGCACAATGCTCTGGACATGTTTGGCGACCTGCGGGTTTTCGGTGAGATCTCGCTGAGCTGTATCGGGGTCTGTGACGAGTGCCTCCTCCTTCTCCAGACTGGAGTAGCTGGCCAGTGAACCGTTGGGGACAACGACGACGATGGCATCGTGCACGAAGGCCGAGGTGACGTCGGTGGATGACTCGCTGTCGGCATCGTGTTGCGCAGGCATGAAGGTGAAGACGTCGTGATCGACGGGAATCCTCGTCACTCGCGTCTTGGATCTGGTGGCCAGCAGCCCGCCACCCTCAGCGTCCAGGAGATTGCTGGTGATCATGTGGGAAACTTCACTTCGTTCGTCCCAGTTGTCGGCAGGTATGGCGACGGTGACGTCATGGTTCGTAGTGACGTTCCCTGGCAGTGGGTAGTGCCTCAGGTATGTCGAATTGACGATGACGACCGGGTGTGTGGGGAGGATTTGGTCATCTCGGTGTGCGATCATGAGCTGGCCGCGTTGGTCCAGCCGTTTCATCCACTGACCATCCACCCGCATGGCAGCTTCCATGTCGGGCTGGTCGAAGGTGTTTCCGAAGGTTATGACGGAAGCATTGCCCAAGGACTCAAGTGGTTCTTGGGTTTCTCTGAGGTGTCGGGTCTCCATTCCGAGCAGGACGAGCTGTGAGCCCAAGGAAAGTGCCGTGACCACGGCAAGGACACGCACGAGGTACGAAGCTCCTACGATCCATCCGGCGGGCAGTTCCCCCTTGAGGGCACCGAGGATCTCAGTTCTCGAAATGAGTGCAAGCGTCACAAGGTGGATGACGATTCCTGTTGCGAAGAATATGGCGCAGAAGACGAGTGACTGAAGCGCGAACTGTGTGATTCCTCCGGACCCCGCTGCTGCAAGGCTGATGCATGTTGCTGCCAGCACGACAACGCCACTCAGTGCCCACGTCACCAGGGCTGGCTGCAGCTGTGACCATGCAGTTGAGATGTTGGACCACCCATGCAGCCGCTGGATTGCGTATTGCCGCGAGTGCAGCACGGTCACTGCGATGGATGCAGCCACGACGACGAGCAGGGCGGCATCCTGCACGGCTGTACCACCGGACGTGATCGGTCGTAGGAGAGGCGAGTCGTCAAGAGGCGTGACCTGGGTCTGCACACCGTGATCACCAAAGAACTGGACAGCAGCGGAGGGGTCGTCCGACCCGAAGAGCACCCATACGCCGTTGATTCCGCGTATACCGGCTTCCTGCAATGGCTTCACCTGAGTCGGGAGGCTGCGAGCGAACCCATACCGAGAGGCTTCGAGAGTCGGTGCAGCAGGGTCATGAGCGCTGATGAAGATGTCCCTGCCTCCGCGCAGGCCGCGTGAGGAGTCCTCGGCAACTCTCGCAATGGTCATGTGATGTGCCTGTGCGAAGTCGTCGAGCTCGGCATACAGCTGCGTCGGGTTCGTATCTTGCCATTTTCCGACATTCACATGGACCGTGGCGGTGAGTGGATCTGATTGAGTTGTTGCTGCCATGACCTGCCATGCCAACAGGGCACTCACGACCCACATGAGCACCAGCATGGCAGCTGTGAGTTTGCGGGTCATGGGTGCCTCCAAGGTTGGGAAACGGGATGGGAGTGGATTCCTACATCAGGCAAGCGGTGATGAGATGGCCAGTTGAAACTTGCCTGCGAAACTCATCGTGATGATCGGGAGATCATGATCCGCAGTGTCCAAGTCCCCAGTAGGCATAGTCACGGTGTCCTTTCTTCGGGTCGGCGCGTTCCGAGGTACGTGCCCACTTGGTGCGAGCTGCTTCGTGACACGAGTACTCACTCCAGTAATTGATGGTGCTGGAGTGGTGGTATCTCGTCGGGTGAAGATAATTGGAGTAGACCTGCGTTCCCTTGCCATCGAAGCCATAGCTCCAGATACCACCGCCAGCACTGGTGGTGGTGGCGAATGCCGGTGCAGCTGTACAGATGAGCAACGCGGCACCGGCGCATGCGGTGGTTGCCATTTTCCTGATGTTCATTCCTGGTCACTTCTTTTCTTTGCTCGTGAAAACAAATCCCAAAGATACGGCCGCACAACCCATGCTGATATGGGGTTAGGTGCTCGTCAAGCATCGTGGAGAGATGTTCAGGGTAGGTTCATCCAAGTAGCCCCTACCATTCACCGAGCTGGCTCAGATCTGATCTGGCGGGGACCTTGCCGTACCGTCGACAATCACTGGACTCAGAGCGCGACGCTGAGCCCTTTCGGCGCAGCCCTGCGGAATCATTGCCTAAGCTATGGGCCATGACGACCCACATCCTTGCCATGGGTGGTGGCGGTTTCTCGATGTCTCGGCACGGAGAGCCCACCGCCATCGACCGCCACCTGCTCGACCTGTCGGGAAAGTCCTCCCCATTGGTGTGTTTCGCACCGACGGCTTCGGCCGACGACCCGGTCTACGTCAACCGGTTCCTCGCCGCTTATTCCGAGCTGGGGGCACGCACCATGGTGCTCACCTTGTGGCAGGGGGCCAATGAGTCGGTGGAGCGGTTGGCCGAGGCCGACGTCGTGGTCGTGGGAGCCGGGTCGGTCGCCAACCTCGTCGCCCTGTGGCACACCCACGGGGTGGACGTCGCCCTGCGTCACAAGATCGGCAAGGGCGAGGATCTCGTCCTGGGCGGGGTGTCGGCTGGCGCATCGTGCTGGTTCCAGGGGTGCGTCACCGACGCCTTCGGACCGATTCGGGCTTGGCGCGGCGGGCTGGGACTGCTCGACGGGTCGTTCTGTCCGCACTTCGACCGCAAGGAGAATCGTGCGGAGGTCTATGCCCAGGCCGTGGCCTCGGGCGTGCTGCCTGCCGGGTACGCCGTTGACGACGGCGCTGCCGTGCGGTTCACCGACGGCGAGTTCGCCGAGGTGGTCGCCGAACGTGAGGAGGCCACGGTGGGACGCATCGCCACCACCCAGGAACCAGCCTCCTCGGGCATCTACCGGGAGGAACTCGCACCCCGTCTGCTGTGACCCCAGTTTGCTGTGTCTCTCGTCTGGTGCGAACCATTCCGCTCCCGGAACCGGGCCCGTGTTTGGCAGACGGACGGAGGTGGCTGGTTCTGCAGCGGATCATGGTCGGCAGGCGGATGCGGGGTGCAGAATTTACCGCTGATCATGGGTCACAGACGGACGCGGGTGGCTGGTTCTGCAGCGGGCCGGGGTCGGCAGATGAACGCAGACGGCAGATTTTGCAGCGGTTTCCAGCCCCGGTGAGACACCCCTTGAGCCCATGGGCACTACGGCGTGGTGCCGCCGAAAACCCGGCCGGCACCGATCGCCCTCCTTGAGCTTGTGGACATTGCCCACGCATCGCTTGGGGGTGAGGTCTGGCCACCGGGCACCTCCTGAGCTCACGGGGCATTACCGAGCCGCCAGTGCGGTCGGCGAGGTGGTGTTGGTCATCTCGTGAGCTCACGGGCATCAGTCAGTGCTCTTGGGCCCATGAAGCAGTGTTGGGCGTCCCCCGAGCCCATGGGCACTACGATGGCATGTGTGACGTACACCATAGGGATTGTCGGAGGCGGGCAGCTGGCCCGCATGATGCATCAGGCGTCCATCGGGCTGGGCATTCGCACGAGACTGCTGGCGACCTCGCCGCAGGAATCCGCGGCCCAAGTGATGAACGACGTCGTCGTCGGATCACACCTGGACGAGGAGGCGGTGCTGGCCTTCGCCAAGGACTGCGACGCCGTGACGTTCGACCACGAGCACGTGCCCACCGAACTGGTGCGCCGCATGGAGGAGACCGGGGTGGCAGTACGCCCTGGTGCCGATGCCCAGGTGCACGCCCAGGACAAGGCGGTCATGCGCCAGTTCATGGAACGTGCCGGGTTCCCCAACCCGCGCTGGCAGGTTTGTGACTCCCACGAGGCCTTCGTCGACTTCGCCGGGAAGATCGGGTGGCCGGTCATCGCCAAGACCTCTCGCGGCGGCTACGACGGCAAGGGAGTCTGGAAGGTCGACGGGCCGGACGACGTGGCCACCCCGTTCCAGGCGATGGGTGGCCTGGCCGACGGCCACCAACCCATCCGCATCATCGCCGAGGAGCTCGTCGACTTCACCCGGGAGCTCTCGGCCATCGTCGTACGCTCCCCATCGGGGCAGGGAGTGGCCTACCCGATCAGCGAGACGATCCAGCGCGACGGCATCTGCGTGGAGACGATCACCCCGGCTCCGCGCATGTCGGAGGCTCGGCAGGCCGAGATCCAGGCCATGGCCCTCGACATCGCCGGTCGGCTCGGTGTGGTCGGTGTGCTGGCCGTCGAACTCATGGAGCGCGCCGACGGATCGGTCGTCGTCAACGAGCTGGCCATGCGACCCCACAACACCGGGCACTGGACGATCGACGGAGCCGCGACGAGCCAGTTCGAGAATCATCTGCGCGCCGTGCTCGACCTGCCGCTGGGCGATCCCTCGCTCACCGCCCCTGCCATCGTCATGACCAATGTGCTCGGCGGCTCGGAGGACGACCTCACCGGCGCCCTGCAGCACTGCTTCGCCCGCGATCCCGGCCTGCGGGTGGAGCTCTACGGCAAGGACGTGCGTCCGGGGCGCAAGGTGGGCCACGTCACCTGTGTGGGGGACGACGTGGACGAGGTCGCGCGCCGTGCGCGGCATGCCGCTGGATATCTGATGGGAGACCACAATGCCTGACAACACCGTTCCACCCGACACCGCGCCACTGACCTCTGAGGGCTCTGGTGCTCCCGAGAAGTCCGGTGCACGAGTGTCCATCATCATGGGGTCGGACTCCGACTGGCCGACGATGCAGCCCGCCGCCGAGGTGCTCGACGAGTTCGGCGTGCCCTACGAGGCCGACGTCGTTTCGGCCCACCGCATGCCCGAGGAGATGGTGGAGTTCGGACGTGCCGCCCACACCCGTGGCATCGAGGTCATCATCGCTGGTGCCGGTGGCGCTGCCCATCTGCCCGGCATGGTGGCCGCCCTCACCCCGCTGCCGGTGATCGGGGTGCCGGTGCCGCTGGCCCACCTGGACGGTATGGACTCGCTGCTGTCCATCGTCCAGATGCCCGGTGGGGTGCCGGTGGCCACGGTCGGCGTCGGCAATGCGAAGAACGCCGGTCTGCTCGCGGTGCGCATGCTTGCCGCCGGGGACGACGAGCTCATCGGCAGGATGCTCGACTACCAGCAGGCCCTGCGTGATCGCGCTGCCGCCAAGGGCGAGATCGTCCGGACGCACTCCACGGTCTGATTCAGGGGGCCGGTTCTGATCTGGGGATCCGGAGTCTCACGGTCCGGGGTGGGCCCACGACGGGGGTTCCACCCGGATCCGCTCGTCGGTGTGCTGGCCCGGCAGGTCAGCTGGGCTGATGCGCGCGAGGTGCGTTGCTTCAACCGTGTCCCAGGTCAGCCACGCCCCCCGGTCACCTGGTCCAGCCGTCACGTGTCCCTGTCCTCGCATGGACCCGTCTCCGTCACGTGCCTCGCCACGCCGAGGCTTTTTCAGGAGAGGGGCTGGTTCGTGGTGGGACCGCTCCGCAGCCAGCCTCAGCAGAGGGTTTCCAAAGGGCGTGGACGCAGTATGGCAAGGAAAAGCCGCAACCACGTCCTAGCAGGGGGTTTCCACTGAAATGGCCTCGTCCGGGGCCAGCTCTGCAGGCGCCTCAGCGGAACTGGTAGGCGTCTCAACGGAAGGAGTCCGCATTCGACGTGTCGCCGGTCTTCATCATCTTGAAGAGTTGCAAGGCGCGTTCCCGGTCCCACAGCACCGATGACCCGGCAGCGGTCTGGGCGTTGGCGTTGGCCACCGGGACGGTGAGCTTCATCCCGTCGGAGCCGGACAGACGCATGAGGGAGCGAGCCGTGACGACCGTCGTGCCCAGCGAGGTGTCCTCCCCACGACGTACGGTGGAGGCGCCGGCGTTGACAACCTTCCAGTAGCGCACCGGATTGATGAAGGTCCACGGTGACATGGCCTTGTGGGCCACCTGCGAGGCCACCTCCTGCTGACGTTTGACTCGCCCGAGGTCACCCAACGGGTCAGCCTTGCGCATGCGTACGTATCCCAGCGCCGAGATGCCGTCCAGGTTCTGGCACCCGGCTGGCAGATCGGTGTGGGAGTCGCGGTCCTTCATGGGCTTGTCGAGGCAGACGTCCACCCCGCCCACGGCGTCGACCATGTTGACGAAGCCACCGAAACCGATCTCCATGTAGCCGTCCAGACGTACCCCGGTGACCTGTTCCACGGTCTCGGTGAGCAGCGGCGCCCCGCCGATGGCGTAGGCGGCGTTGAGCTTGTTGCGACCGTGTCCTGGAATGGGGACGTAGGAGTCGCGAGGTAGGGAGACGAGGATCGTCCTGCCCTTCGGGGGTCGGTACAGCAGCAGCATCGTGTCGGTGCGGGTTCCCTCGGCAGTGCCGGTGCCCAGCTGTTTCTGCTGCTTCTCGGTGAGGTTGTCGCGCTGATCGGTGCCCACCAGGAGCACGGCTGTGCCCGGTTGGGGGGCGGGGCGTTCCCCACTGGGGGTGGCGTCGACCTTCTGGCCCTCCAGGAGGGCGTATGCCGGTACACCGACCAGCCAGATGATCCACAGGACGAGCAGGGTCATGATCCTCTTGGCGAGGGAGTGCTTGTGTCGCGTTGGTGTGGCCTTCCTACGGCGAGACGAAGGTGAGTGGGCAGGCTGAGCTGATCGGGCAGAGTGGGCTGAGCGTGACGCGACGGTTGCCGTCCCACTGCGGGACCGGGATCTGGTCGGTCGGGCGCTGCCAGCACGCGTGCCGGTGTCACGACGTCGTCGACGCTGATCGGCACGGGAGGTGTCACGTCTGGTGGCGCCACGGCGAACCGGATCATCGGTGCGGGGTCGGGAATCGGTCGCGTACCGGCCGCCACGGGTTTCACCGCCCCGGGGACGCCTCGTGCTGCGGTGTCGTCCCGCACTGTTCTCGTCGCCAGCACGGCGGGACCCCGTGGTACGGGAGTTCTCCGAACTGCCGTACAACCAGTTCATGTCATCCTGGTGGGAGTGGTTGTCGCGCGGTGTTGGCATGCAGACAACCGTATCCACCACTGTGCGCGAAAAGAATCGTGACCGGCCGTGCGGGGTGCACAAAACCGACGGGAAAGCTCATCACAGCGACGGAGTTCTGCGCTGCTGCCTCAGTGTCAGGACGGTGGCTCCCGTGCCAGGACCATGGCTCCGCAGCGCCGGGACAGTGAGTGTTGATGCCGGTGTCGGGCATGATGATCCCTGAGTGCCTGGCTGTACCGGATCGTCGTCACGGACTTTCATGGCGGAGCTGGCACAATGAACCACATGGCCTCCAATTTCGCACCGCCTGTGTCCATCGTCGTGCCCGTGCGCAACGAGCAGAGATTTCTGACGTCCTCCGTCGCCGGAATCGTCGGCCAGGGCTACCCCGGTCCGATGGAGATCATTCTCGTCGTCGCGCCCAGCGAGGATGACACCGAACGGATCGCTGAGCAGCTTGCCGACGGCGACGAGCGGATTCGGGTCATCGTGAACCCGCAGGGCACGACACCCAGGGCCATGAACCTGGGAGTGGCGGCCAGCACGTACGACATCATCGTGCGGGTCGACGCGCACGGTGAGCTCGGGCCGGAGTACATCGCCACCGCCGTGGAGTTGCTGGAGCGTACCGGTGCCGCCAACGTCGGGGGGATCATGGACGCCCAGGGAACCACTGATTTCGAGAAGGCAGTGGCTGCGGCCTACACGTCCCGACTCGGACTGGGTGGCGGTTCCTTCCATCTCAAGAACTCACCGGAAGGTCCTGCCGACACTGTGTTCCTAGGGGTGTACCGCAAGGCCGACCTGCTGGCGGTCGGTGGCTTCGACCCCACCTTCGACCGAGCACAGGACTGGGAACTCAACTATCGGCTGCGTCGCAGCGGACGCGAGGTGTGGTTCAGCCCTCGTCTGAAGGTGACCTATCGGCCTCGCTCGGATGTGAAATCCCTTGCCACCCAGTTCTTCCACACCGGGCAGTGGCGTCGTCAGGTCATACGTACTCATCGGGACTCGGCGAGCCTGCGGTACCTGGCCGCCCCGACGACGGTCGTGGCGTGCACGGCCGGGGCCATCGGGGGAGTGACCGGGATCGTGCGCTCGGCCCTGAGGGGGCGTCCCAGCCGTCTGCTGGCGGGCTTTGCCGTACCAGCCGGATACCTCGCTGCCATGACGGCCGGCAGCCTGCTGCTCAAACAGCCCCTCAAACCTGCCGTACGAGCACGGTTGCCGCTCGTGCTCACCGTCATGCACATGAGCTGGGGGGCCGGTTTCATCGTGGGGCTACCCGCACCTCGAACGCAATGAAGTGACCCCGCACCTCGGGTGCAGCGAGTCGTAGCGGGGAGGCTGCGTCACCGGGCGATGACTCGAGCGTGTTCCCGTACTGCTGTGTCGTGACAGGTGGGGCCGGCCGATGTTGTGTCGTCCTCGACGGAGTCGATGAGCACCAGGGAGCCCCCACCCACCAGACACCGCGCGGTGACCCATGCCACCTGTGCGTCGGTGGGGTGGGCCAGCAGGACACGATCGGTGATCGGGGCGGTGACATGGATGTTCGACTCATCATCTCCCGGGAGCTGCGTCGCAGTGCCCAGGACGACATGCGAATCTGCATCTGCCGGTGGTAGGGCATCCGGCATGGCCATGCAGTCGGCGTGGTCAATGGCTGCCGGCGCGAGCTCGTCACACGGGCCGCCCAACGGTTTGAGCGAGCACTGGACGAGTGTCGACGCACGCACCTGCGCCTCCGACGTCCTGTGACACGGTGCCAAGTCTTGCCGCGGACCTGTGACAAGGGCGTCAGGTTCACCGTCTGGTTCGTCCCCCAGCAGGACGTGCCATCCGGCCCACCAGCTGGACATCAACCAGATCGGTGCGATCCAGTGCCCGGGATGCTGGGTCACGGCGTCAAGTGCCACACGGTCCCCGCGACCGATGCCCTCGTCGGCCATGAGGGCCACGGTCTTGGCCACCCAGGTGCACAGCGTCTTCCCGGACAGGTCGAGACGGAAACCGTCGTGAATCCAGGTGACGAATGGGTCGGGGTTGTGGACCTGACGTTGAATGGCTGCAGCCAGTTCCGTGCCGGTGAATCCGCAGCCATCCTCGATGCCGGACTGCTCGATGCTGGTGTTCATGGCAGCCATCATGCCGTGCTCGGCCCGGCGTTGCGAGGATCGACGCAATTCGTCGCTAGCCTTGAGGCATGCGCTACGTCCTCATCATCGCTGGTGGATCCGGTACCCGACTGTGGCCGTTGTCACGCCAGGGTGAACCCAAGCAGCTGCTCGACCTCATCGACGGGATGAGTCTGTTGCGAATGGCCTTCGAACGGGTGCGCGGTGTCGTCCCGGACGAGAACGTCTTCGTGTGCACCGGGCAGGCCTATGCCGACGTCGTCTCCGACATCCTTCCCGAGGTGCCCAGCAACAACATCCTCGGAGAACCCGTGGGGCGGGACTCCCTCAACGCCGTGACGTGGCCGGCTGCCGTCATCGCCGACTCCGACCCGGACGCCGTCATTGCCACCGTCACCGCCGATCACATCATCCGCCCAGTGAGTGGATTTCGCGCCGCCCTGAACCACGGCTTCGAGATCGCCGAGACCGATTCCTCGGCCCTGGTGACCTTCGGTGTCATTCCCACCGAGCCGAACACCGGTTTCGGATATCTGCACCGGGGTAACCCCATTGACGAGGATCGCCGCGCCTTCGAGGTGCGTGAATTCGTCGAGAAGCCCAATGCGGCGCTGGCGCGCAGCTACTTCGACTCCGGGGAGTTCTGGTGGAATTCCGGAATGTTCGTCTGGAAAGCCGCGACTCTGCTCGACGTCGTCTCCCAACTCAAACCGACCACTGCCCGTCAGGCTGATCAGCTCGTGCGTGAACCCGATTGCCTGCCACAGATCTATCCCCAGATGGAGAAGATCTCGGTGGACTTCGCCGTCATGGAACCGGTCTCGGCGGGCCGGACGGGGTGTCATGTCGTTGCCGTTCCACTGGCCATCCAGTGGTACGACGTCGGTTCCTTCGAGACCCTTGCCCCGCACCTTCCCGACGACGGCAGGGGAAACCATGCCACCGGAGCTACGGTCTCCATCGACTCCGAGGCGAATCTGCTCATCAACACCCGATCCGACGCGGTACTCGCCGTGGCTGGGCTGCATGCGATGGCCGTGGTGACCACCGATCGGGCCACACTCGTCGTTCCGCTGGCCGACAGTCAGCGAGTCAAGGAACTCGTCGGCGTGGTGGCCGAGGAATGTGGACGGGACTACGCATGAACCCACTTGTCGAGAAGTTGTTGCGGGTACGTGAACCGCTGGCCTGGGTGCTCACCGCCCTTGGCACGGGGTTCACGATCATCTTCCTGGTGGATTTCTGCGGAGCGCTGATCCAGGGCGAGGACACCGTCTTCGAAGTCGCTCGTCGCTCCTCCGGTGGCTCACTGGGGTTGACCATCATGTTGGCCATGGTGGCTGCCGTGTGGTGGTGCCGCCTGCAGGCTCCGGTGGTGACCAGGTCAACGGTCATCGCCAAGGTCGCCGCCATCGTCGTCGCCGTGGGTGCGGGCTGCGACCTCGTCCTGGCGATTCTGGCATGTGTGCATGCTCCCGGTCGAATCCTTGGCGTGGCCCTGGGGTTCATCGGGTCCCTCATGATGGTGACGGTCAAGGTGCTGGCGATCATTGCCCTCATCGTGGCGGCATCACCACTCAGCCACGGTGAGCAAAGCGGTGAGACCACACGACCTCGCCCGGTGCCTGCTGGATCGGAACAGGACGATCCTGCTGGCTCCAGTGGGGAGGATGAGCGCAACACACCGGTGTGGACGACCGATGAGGCCGCTGGAGCCTCGTGGGCAAAGGCATCCGACGCTGCGCAGGGGGCCCAAGCCTCCACCTGGGGGACGTCCGGGCAGGCACTGGACTGGTCCCAGTATCGAGACTAGGATCCGCAAGGGCCTCAGCACGATGACTCCCGCCAGCCCTGACATCAGCGACCGGGGTGCTCTTATCAGAAATTGGGGCACCGACAGGGGAGTCTCACGAGTTCACGGAATGAATGACAGATGAATGACAGTCGTGTAACTTGGTGAACGAGCAGATCTCAGCGCGACTGCCTTCCCCCTTTCCAGAGGAGATCTCTTCATGCCCACCAATGTCCTGGTGTCGCTGCCCGACGGCGACGACGAAGAAATGTCGTGGCAGGAGCGAGCCCTGTGCGCTCAGACCGATCCGGAGGCGTTCTTCCCCGAGAAGGGTGGCTCCACCCGTGAGGCCAAACGAATCTGTGAGTCCTGCGAGGTGCGTGACGAGTGCCTGTCGTACGCACTGGAGAACGATGAACGGTTCGGCATCTGGGGTGGCATGTCGGAGATGGAGCGACGCAGGTTGCGGCGTCGCGCCTGAGCGATCGAGCGATCATTCAGGCGATGCACGCTGCACCCTGAGCAGGCGACAGCTGCAGCTATTCCAATGATGGACGTCAGCGGCGTCGCCCTGCCCCACATGATCATCTCACGGTGGACTCGTGTCTGGGGACCTCAGATCATGCCATCCTCATGGGGATCGATGACCGAGACCGGAAAGCCGGTGAGTGCCGACAACTGCTCCACGAGAGTGCGGTGCACGAGGATCGCCAGTCCAGGACGGGTGGCGGCGCGCAGCTCCAGCGGACGACGGTAGAGCACGACCTTGGCCGGGGAACGTCCGTCCGGATCCTGCGCACTGGCCAGGGGGACGCGCCCTTGGGTCCATTCGGTGGAGCCCGGGACGTCCTCGATCCCAATGATCACCTGACTGAGCACGCCGGGGCAGTTGTCGAGGATGCGCTGTGCCGATTGGGCAACGCACAGCTGGAAGAACTCGTTGCGGGTGGGGCGCAGACGCCTGGTCACCCCACCATGTTCCCGCGGTAGGACGACTGGCCCGCGTGGCCCACGGCCGTGACGATCTCGTCGGGTGCTCATGCGGACAACGATAGGTCACCACAGCCGTCCACAGCGGACTCGGCGAGCCGAACCTCGCACCCCTCGGCCAGTCCTCCGGGTTGTCCTGCGGTACCGGCGTAGCCTCAACCATCGTGAGACTGTGTGTGCGAAGCGGATGTCGGCGGCGAGCAGTGGCCACCCTGACCTATGTCTATGCCGAGTCCTCGGCAGTCCTGGGCCCGCTGTCCCCGGAGCAGCATCCGGGCGGTTACGACCTGTGCAGCGAACACAGTGGTGAGCTCACGGTCCCCAAGGGGTGGGAACTCATTCGTCTTCCCGGTGTGGACGGCACCGCGGATGAGCACGAGCCCGACGACATCATGGCCCTGGCCCGAGCCGTGCGCGAGATCGGCATGCTCGATGACGAGATCGCCCCCGCCAGCGGCGGCGCAACGGCAGAGTCCCACGGCGTGCCCAACATGGCTGGGGTGACCGTCCTGGGACGACGAGGTCACCTCGCAGTCATCGCCGACCGCGACTCCGTGCGCTAACGTGAGTGCAGCGCAACAGCTCTCGAGAGGTGACGACGATGCTCCGGTCCGCCAAGATCACTCAGCCCCCCCAGATTCCCCAGACGCCTGAGGCCCTTGACCTGGCTCCCCAGTTCCTCGAGGTGGTGGCCTGCCCCTCGTGCCATTCCACCTTCGCCCTCGACTACGACAGTGGTGAACTGGTCTGCTCCTCACCGTCCTGCGGATTGGCCTTCGAGGTGCATGACGGAGTCCCGGATCTGCGTATCGACGCTGCTCGTCGTCCGGAGACCGGGGAGGACGACGAGACCACCCGCATCAGTTCGGTTCGTGCTGAGTGAGGGCGGCGGTGAAGGCGATCTTTGACGACTCGCGACTGGAGTCACGTGATCTCTCGGCCGGAGCCGAGAACCTGCTACGCCGTCTGGCCGGTGAAGGAGCACGAATCCGTCGGGTCGGTGCTCAGATCGATGGTATTGGCTCTGCCGTGGAGCACATCGGTACTCCGCGTGGCGTGCTCGTCGTGGGTGCGGAGGCACGCTTCATCCGTGCCGTGCTCGAACCGCTGTGCCCGGTTCCGATCGTTGCGTGGTCCCTGCCACACCTGCCCGCCTGGGTGGGGCCCTTGGACCTCGTCGTCGGTGTCGATCAGCAGGAAATTCCGTGGGATGGAGCTGCGTCTCTCGCCGAGCCCTCGTACACCGTTGGTGCCGTGAGAGAGGCAGCCAGACGTGGAGCTGCCATCCTGGTGGCGACTGCGGAGGATTCCCCAGCCTGGCGCACGGCAGGCGGGGCAAGTGTCCGGGTGCCGGTTTGCGGTGATGATCCGTTGGCTGCTGCTGTCGCCGTTCTGGCGGTGCTGGGACGTCTCGGGTTGGGGCCCCAGATCGACCCGGACCAGGTGGGGCGAGCCGCCGACATGATTGCGGAGGAGTCCTCCCCGTTTCGGGAGATGCCCTTCAACCGTGCCAAGGAGCTGGCCTGCGCCATGGCTGATGCCACACCACTGTTGTGGGGTGGATCCGTGTTGGCGGCCCGATCGGCACGACGCGTTGCCGAGGCGCTCCGAAGAGCCACTGGGGAGCCTGCCCTGTGTGCCGACGCCGCCGAGCTGCTCCCGGTGATCTGCTCGTCCGATCCACGCGATCCGTTCAGCGATCCCGAGGTGGACGGTCCGCAACAACGTCCGGTGCTGCTGATCATGGACGACCACGTCCCGGATCCACGCCGTGCCGGCCTGGAGGAGGTTGCACAACGGTTTGACGTGCCGGTGCACGCCATCGATCTTCCACTCGGGGTGGACGAGGACTCCGATCCGGTCCGCACATACGTCACCCTGCTCATGCAGGGACGCTACATGGCAGCATATGTGGCGTTGGGGCTGGGCCGTCTCGACGACGTGGTGCAGCTGTGAGCAGAATGGTCTGGGTGCTCAACGGCCCCAATCTTGGCCGGCTCGGCCGGCGTCAACCTGAGATCTACGGGTTGATGAGCCATGACGAACTCGTCGACCATGTGCAGCACACTGCAGACCGGCTCGGGCTGGACGTGGTGGTGCGCCAGACCGACTCGGAGGCGCAGATGATCGGGTGGCTCCACGAGGCCGCCGATCGGAGGATCCCGGTCGTCATCAATCCGGCGGCGTGGAGCCACTACAACATCGCCATTGCCGATGCCGTGGCACAGGTGGAGGCCCCGGTCATCGAGGTGCATCTGAGCAACACGGCGAGGCGCGAGGAGTTCCGACACCACAGCGTCGTGTCGGCCTACGTCACCGGTACCATCACCGGGTTGGGAATCGCCGGGTACGACCTGGCACTGCGCTACTTGGCCTCAGGCGACGCCATCTGACCTCACACGACACCATCTGACACAGTGGGACGACCGGCCTGTTCAGTCGGGGTTGGCAGGCCGTGCTGCACGCCGATCCGTACTGCACGTTGATGGTGTCGTGCGCTGGCCCCTGCGCATCGGAATCGGGACGGTGCCCAGCTGCCAAGGGCCCAGTTCCCCAGGACTCAGTTCCCAGGGTTCATCGACTCCCAGATCTCCTTGCAGTCCGGGCAGACCGGGAACTTGTCCGGGTTGCGGCTGGGTACCCACACCTTGCCACACAGGGCGACGACCGGTGTGCCGTTGACGATGGCATCGGTGAGTTTGGCCTTGGGGACGTAGTGCGAGAAGCGCTCTGCGTCACCGTCCTCGAAGCTCGGCTGGGTCTTCTCCTCGACTGCGCTCTGGGAACCGGGTGCCAGTTGGGTACTCATGCCCCCATGATAAGGCAGTGGCGAAACCACCACCGAACCTCGCCATGAGCTGTCCCGGGATCGTGGATCATCCAGTTTTCCGTGGGATAGTGGTGGGGTGAGCAATGACCGATTCAGCACCGGAGCGCCCCATCGACGTGCCGACGACGACAGCACCGGCCGAGCTCAAAGCGGTGGATCCTCCTCGGCATCCTCGTCGGGCCAGGCGAACCTGCCCCCGATGGGGTGGTACCCCGATCCAGCGGGTGGCCCGGGGGAGCGATACTGGGACGGCACGTCGTGGACGCGCAACCTGCGTGATGCACCAGAACCACAGCCCGCGACGATGCCGGAGTCACTGGCCGCCCTGCAACCAACGGCACCCAGGCGCGTCCAGGATGGTCGGCCCACACCTGCCCAGCAGCAGGTGCCGTCATCTCGCCCCGATCCCCGTCCCAGCAGGTGGGGGAGCACCGAGGACGGGTTCGAGCTCGCCGGATGGTGGCGCAGGGTGGCGGCCACGATCATCGACTTCGTCATCATCGCCGTGGTCGTCATGGCGAGCCTCAACCATGAGGTCACCGATGCCGTCCACGAGTACGCCAGATTCATGCAGTGGGCCAACGACCAGGTGGCTGCCGGGAAGACTCCCACGCTGAATCCGCAGCAGATCGCCAGTCAATTCCACTTCATCGATCCCATGACGACCTTGATCACCGCATACGTCATTGCCCAAGCGGTGTACCAGTTCATCATGCTCTCGGCCTGTGCAGCGTCGGTCGGTCAGCTCGTCATGCGTATGAGAGTTATCCCCAACGGTCAGGGGCGTTCCCATCGACGACTACCGGTGCTGCGTGCACTGGCTCGAGCGCTGGGGTGGTCACTGGTGGAGATGTTCAACCAGTTCCTCATCGTCCTCACGCCAATCAGCTATCTCATGCCGCTGTTTCAGCGACGCCGCCAGACCCTGCACGACCTCATCGCCGGTACCCAGGTCATCACGGTGCCGCGGCACGACGACCCGAATCATTGACCCAGTACCGGAGGTTTCGCGGTCCCGCCACCTGCTGGGAAGCAGCCCGTACCCCCATCACTGACTGATATGAGGAGAAAACGTCATGGCCCTGTCAGATCCCGCGCTCGGTGAACTCGTCGATCGGTTCGGCATCTCGACACAGTTCTACGACTGGAAGGGACGACACACGCAGGTCGGTGAGCAGACCGTCATTGCCATCCTCGCTGAGTTCGGCGTCGACGCATCCACCCCGGAGCGTGCGCGTGCGGCGGCGCAACGGGTGCGTGATGACCACTGGCGACGCATCGTGCAGCCCTGTGTTGTCCTGCGTGCAGGGCAGGAAGGTCGGGTCGACGTCCATGTGCCGGCCGGTGCGCCGGTGAGCCTGCGAATCGTCGGTGAGGACGGCAACGACCACCTGCCCTGGCAGGTGGACAACTGGAACCCGGATCGTCCGATCGACGGGCGGATGATCGGCGAGGCCACCTTCGGCATTCCGGGAAACCTGCCACTGGGCTACCACGAACTCATTGTCACGATCGGCACTCACGACGCCGATGGCAGTGCGGCGGACGGCGGGATCCACGCGACGGCCACCTCCACCATCATCGTCACCCCCAACCGGGTGGGACTGCCTCGTCGCATGGGTGCGTCGCGCGTGTGGGGATATGCAGCGCAGCTGTACTCGGTGCGGTCCCACCACTCGTGGGGGCTGGGTGATCTCACCGACCTGGCAGATCTGTGCACGTGGTCGGCCAGCCAGGGGGCGGGATACCTGCTCACCAACCCGTTGCATGCCGCCGAGGTGGCCGGACGGATGGAGCCCTCACCGTACCTGCCCAGCAGTCGGCTGTTCGTCAATCCGATCTACATCCGCCCCGAACTCATCGCCGAGTACCACGACCTCGACCAGTACGATGCCTCCCTCATCGAGTCGTTGCGCACGACGACCCTTGACGACGATCCCCAGGCCTTGTTGGATCGCGATCGCACCTGGCAGGCCAAGTCGCAGGCCCTGGAGCTCATCCACCGAGTCGACATGTCTGCGTCGCGCCGGATGGCCTTCACCGCGTTCCGGGTGGCTCGGGGACGACGTCTGGAGGACTTCGCCACATGGTGCCTGCTCTCCGAGTTGCATGGTTCCGACTGGCACGACTGGCCCGCCGAGCTGCACGATCCCCACGGGGCTGCCGTGGCTCGGGTGCGCCGCGAACATGCCGACCGGATCGACTTTCACATGTGGTTGCAATGGATCGCCGACCAGCAGCTCTCGACGGCCCAATCGTCCGGCACGGATGCCGGGATGCCGGTCGGGCTCATCTGTGACCTTGCCGTCGGGGTCAACGGATCGGGTGCCGATGCATGGATGCTCAACGGACTGTTCGCCCGTGAGATGAACGTCGGAGCCCCACCGGACCCATTCAACCAGGCCGGCCAGGACTGGGGGCAACCGCCAATGCGTCCGGACGTGCTGGAGCAGATGGCCTACGCGCCACTGCGTGAGATGGTCTCGAGCGCCCTGCGTCACGCCGGCGGTGTCCGTATCGACCACATCATGGGGCTGTTCCGTCTGTGGTGGGTGCCCAGGGGGCTGGGCCCACGGCACGGAGCCTACGTACGGTACAACCATGAGGCCATGGTGGGCGTCGTGGCCCTGGAGGCGTACCGGGCCGGTGCGCTGGTCATCGGTGAGGACCTGGGCACGGTCGAGCCGTGGGTGCGGGACCATCTCGCTTCCCGGGGGATCCTGGGGACGTCGATCATGTGGTTCGAGACCGGCCCGGACGGTCGTCCCAAGCAGCCGCAGCAGTGGCGGGAACATGCCATGAGCTCGGTGACCTCCCACGACCTGCCACCCACGAGCAGTTATCTGCGCGGTGACCACGTCGAGCTGCGCGACCGGCTGGGGCTGCTCACCGAGTCGGTGGACGAGGAGCGTGAGAATGCACGGCGAGAGCGCGAGACGTGGCTTGCCAGTCTCAGACAGCAGGGCGTCCTGGAAGCCGATGAGGACGATCCGGAACAGGTGACTCTCGCCATGCACACCCTGCTCACCCGTACCCCGTCGAAGGTCATCAATGCGACCCTCACCGATGCCGTGGGGGACCCGCGCACCCAAAACCTTCCGGGCACCGAGGACGAGTACCCCAATTGGCGGGTGCCCCTGTCGGGGCCGGATGGCGAACCGGTGTACCTGGAGGATCTCTACTCCAGTGATCGGGCGGCCCGCATGGCCAAGGTGCTACGCGGCTGAAATGCCTTCAGCCGACCGGGAGCCGCGGGACATGGCCGGCTCGATCTGGGTGAGGAGGGGCGTCCGGTGATGAGCGCCGTCGCTCACCGGTACGGCCCAGATGAGTGTGCCGGACGCAGCAGGTGTGGCGCAGACAAGAAGGGCTGCCCGACGAGGGGCAGCCCTGCGTTGGGGCCCAGCCCATCGGGCAGCCCTGGTGTCGAGCTCAGATCACTCGGCGACGGCCTTCTTCAAGGTGCTGGACGCCGAGATCTTCACGGCCCGGTGGGCCGGGATGGTCATGGCCTCGCCGGTGCGCGGGTTGCGACCGTTGCGGGCGGGACGCTCGACAGCCTCGGCGGTGAACAGGCCGGGCAGCTGGACCTTGTCACCGGAGGCAAGGGCCTCGGTGATGACATTGGTGAGGGCCTTGACGACGTCGTTGGTCTGAGCCTCGGTGAGTGAGGACTTCTTCGCGATGGCCTTGATGAGCTCGGACTTGGTCATGTGATCTCCTAGAACGTCTGATGACTTGGAGGTGGTCGACCGGGGTGGCCGAACCGTTGCAGGACTTGCTCCTCTGTCTGAGAGCCTAATCAACCCAAAATGCAATTCTCAAGCGAATGGGCCTGTAATCAGGGATTTTTGCCGGTTGTGACCAGTTTGGCCGGTGGCTCGATGGTCGATCACTCCAACGATGCGCCCAGTACGGCATCCGGGCCCTCGCCATGCACCATGACGGTGGGGATGGCCTGTTCACCACGCGAGATGCGTCGACCAGACATCGGCAGTTCCTCGACGGAGCGACGGTGACGTTCCCGTGCCCTGGCCAACGGTTCGGCCCCGACGATCTGCCCGTCCCTCACGAGTTCGACGAGCAGGTCGCGATCCAACCCGGCGGTGGCGACCGGCGTGTCGACGCCGATAATCTCCGCCTGGGCGATTCCCTCGTCGTCGCGACGACGTACCGCGTACTTGCGGCCTCCCACCGTCGACTTGTGGGCCGACTTCTTGGCCACCGGCACCAGCGGTGAGTCGGGGTTCTCGTCGGTGGCTCGTGCCACCATCTTGTAGACGAACGAGCAGGTCGGTTCGCCCGATCCGGTGACCACCGAGGTGCCGACCCCGTAGCCGTCCACCGGGGCACCGCGCAGCGCGGCGATCTGCCACTCGTCGAGGTCGGAGGTGACGATGACCCGGGTCGACGTCGCGCCCAGGTCGTCGAGCAGGTCGCGTACCTGCCGGGCGACGATGGTGAGGTCCCCGGAGTCGATGCGCACCGCACCGAGCTCACCGTCGGTGAGCCGCACCGCCTCGCGCACACCCGCCTCGATGTCGTAGGTGTCTACCAGCAGGGTCGTGTCGCGCCCGTAGGCGGCCAGCTGGGCGGTGAAGGCGTCGGACTCGTTGTCGTGCAACAGGGTGAAGGCGTGCGCCGCGGTGCCGGAGGTGGGCACCCCGTAGCGGTATCCGGCAGCCAGGTTGGAGGTGGGCCCGAAACCAGCGATCCAGGCGGCCCGAGCCGCTGCCACGGCAGACTCCTCGTGGGTGCGGCGCGACCCCATCTCGATGATCGGGCGCCCCTCGGCCATGAGCGTCATGCGGGACGCCGCCGAGGCGACCGCGGAGTCGTGGTTGTAGATGGACAGCAGCAGGGTCTCCAGCAGGCACGCCTCGGCGAAGGTGCCCTCGACGGTGAGCAGTGGTGAACCGGGGAAGTAGAGGTCTCCCTCGGCGTATCCGCTGATGGAGCCGGAGAAGTGGTAGTCCTTGAGCCAGTCGGCCATCTGGGCGCCAACCACTCCGGTGCGGGTGAGGAAATCCACCTCGTCCGGGTCGAAGTGGAAGGTGGCGAGGGCCTCCAGGGCACGCCCGGTACCGGCGACGACACCGTAGCGCCGGCCGGGTGGCAGCTGGCGCGGGAAGAGTTCGAAGACACAACGGCGAAAGGCCGTGCCCGAGCGCATTGCGGCCTCGACCATCGTCAGTTCGTAGTGGTCGGTGAGCAGAGAGGTGGACATGCCGTCAGACTAGTCGGTACGGCACACGGTTCGTCCGAAGGACGCCGAGGTTGTTCCAGTCGCGAGACGTCGTTGCGTCGAGACTGCCAGGATTCCACGTCATCTCGGGCGATGGTTCGCGTCCGGGCTCGTCATTGGGGGGACAATGGGGGCATGCCTCTGGCCTTTCCCAGCATCCGAGTACGGCAACAGCCCCAGCACGACCTCGAGCGGGACCATGAATGGGTGACGATCGTGTGGGACGACCCGGTCAACCTCATGAGCTACGTCACCATGGTCTTCATGCGCCATTTCGGGTACAGCCGTGACAAGGCTGACCAGCTCATGCTCGCCGTTCATCACGAGGGGCGAGCGGTGGTCTCGCGCGGCACGAGGGAGAAGATGGAGGCCGACGTCGTCGCCATGCATCGCTATGGGCTGCGCGCAACGATGAGCAACGGGGAGTGAATCGGTGAAGGCACAACGACGGTTTGGTCACACGTGGTTGCTCTGGCTCGAACCCGAGGAGAACCACGTGCTGAATCTAGCCGTGGACGGTTTCCGTGCGATTCTGCTCGGGTCGGACGACTCGACGTCCGGCTCCGTCATGGAGCTCAACGATCTCACGTGGCCTGATGAATTGATGGGACCTGGTGAATTGATGGGGTCCGGTGGGTTCATGGGGCCGGGCAGTCTGCTCCCGGATGATCCGGCACACGTCAATGATTCCGTGCACGGGGGTGCACGACCCGGCGAGGTGCGTGACGGCGAGGGTCTGGACGACCCGGCAGACCCGGACGATCCGTTCCAGTTGTGGGAACGGCAAATGACACAGGCTGAGGGCCGTGCCATCGGAGGTCTCCATCAGGACGCCTTTCCCGACGATCCGGAACAGAACGAACGTTTCCACCGACGTCATGACGATGAGCTGCGCAACGAACACCTCGCCGATCTCGACGCCGTCCAGCGGGACCTGCGTGCCCTGGCGGACGGCCCCCTCAAGATCAACGACGAGGTCCTGCTGCGCTGGATACGTACCTTTTCCACCGCCCGGGTGGGGATCGCCCAGTGGCTGGGCATCGTTGACGAGACCAGCGCCAGCATGGTTGAGGAATCGGCGGCGCAGGGAATCCTCGCTCCCCAGTACGGGGTCTACGAGTGGCTGGGCTACGTCACCGAGTTCCTCGTCGAGATGTTGCAGCAGGACGGCTGAGATTCTCAGGTTCCACGGCCGGGGCCCCATTCTCGAATCTCAGCCCGGGTCCCGGCATGTCGCGCTCCAGCGTATGTGTATCAGCGTGATCTGCGCCCCGTTGACCTGGGTTCCAGCTGTTCTGCTCCAGGAGATCAGATGGTGCCGTCAGCCGTGGTTGATCCGTCCGGGTGTCAACGAGAGTGGCAGCGGACGTGCCGCGACTGGTCCGCCCACCTCAACGACCTCCCGCAGATCGGGGAACCGGCGTCTCAGTTGATGTTCGAGACGCTGGTGCATGGTGATGGCAGCCGCCGGACAGCCCCGGCAGGCCCCGCTCATGCGTACCGACACCACACCCTTGTTCGCCGACACGAGCTCGATGGACCCGCCATGCGCCCGGGCAATCTCCCCGATCGGTCCGTCGATGAGTTCGGTGGCGAACATGGCCAGGGCGGCATCGTCGTCGAGTTCCCGGGAGTCGTCACCACCCTGCCACCTGGCGGTCTCGGACAGGGCCCGCCCCAGCGCCGACCGCACCGCCGACCCGTCCTGCTGCCAGGAGCGTCCCGCCGCCAGGGTGACGAGCAGCGAGTCGGTGCGTGCCGTGACCTTCTGCACCACCCCGGTGAGCTCGTCCAGTCCGGGAGCCGAGCTCACCGTCCCCACGAATGGCAGCCTGCGGTGCGAGACCACCCAGCGCAGGGTCTGTGAATCCGGGGTGGATTCGGGGTGGATGGCGACGACCTGCTCGGCCATCACATGACCACTCGGGTGATGATGGCGGCCAGTGACGATCCCACCCATGCCAGCACGAACATGTACCCGAAGGCGATGGCGGGCCACTTCCAGCCCCCGGACTCGCGTTTGAGAATGCCGATCGTGGCGACGCACTGCAGGGCGAAGGCGAAGAAGATGAGCATGGCGATCGTCGTGTCGGGTGTGAAGACCTTCTCACCTTGGTGTGGTCCGTCGGTGTAGGTCCACTTCTGCACCGACTCGCTCACCGAGACGTCGTCCTCGGGATCGGAGGCCGAGGCGACCTGACCCAGGGTGGACACGGCGACCTCGCGAGCTGCCATCGATCCGATGAGGGAGATGTTGACGCGCCAGTCGAAGCCCTGTGGGGCGAAGACCGGCTCGATGGCCTTGCCGACCTTGGCTGCGGCGGAGTGTTCCATGTTGTACGCGGTGGCAGCCACCTCGTCACTCGGATCGACCCCGGCAGCCGTCATCTCGGCGTCACTGCGCAGCGGGAAGGTTGTCAGTGCCCAGATAACGATGGTTGCCCCCATGATGATCGTCCCGGCCTTGCGCAGGAAGGCCTTGGTGGGCTCCCACATCGCCATGCCCACCGAACGCAGGGTGGGGATGCGGTACGGCGGCATCTCCATGTAGAACGGCAGCAGGGTGCCGGAACGGTCGGTGATCTTCTTCACGACTCGGGCGGCAAGCATCGCCGAGAGGGCACCGAGCAGATACATGCCGAACAGCACCAGGCCACGCACACTCACCGGCCCCAGGCTCGACCCGGCAGGCACGAGGATGCCCACGAGCAGGACGTACACCGGCAGACGTGCCGAACAGGTGGCCAGGGGAGCGCTGAGCATCGTGGCGATGCGGTCCTTGGCCGACGGGATCGTTCGGGTGGCCATGATGCCCGGGATGGCGCAGGCGAACGAGGAGAGCATGGCGACGAAGGCCCGCCCCTCCAGCCCGGCCCGGCTCATGACCTTGTCCATGAGGAATGCGGCACGCGACATGTAGCCCACCGCGTCCAGCAGGGCCAGCAGCAGGTACATGAGCAGGATCTGCGGCACGAAGGTGAGTACCGCTCCGACGCCGCCGAGAATGCCGTCTCCCAGCAGACTGGCCAGGATCGGGTTGCCGACATGCTCGCCCACCAGGGAGGCGAGCCAGTCGAAGAATCCTTCCACGGCGTCCTGCAGTGGTGCGGCCCAGGCGAACAGGGCCTGGAAGAACAGGAACATCACGGCGAAGAAGACGATCGTGCCCCACACCGGGTGCAGCAGCACCTTGTCGATGCGCTCGGTGCGAGAGTCCGGGTCGGGGTCCTCGTAACCGGCGGTGTCGAGCACGGAGTCCACCCACCCGGCCAGTTCGGAGGACCTGCCCGGGGGGTCCAGTGGTGGACGATCCCAGTCGTGCCAGGTCGTCAGCAGGTTGCGCAGCTCGCCGATGCCGATGCCTCGGTTGGCGACGACGGCAACCACCGGCACACCGAGAGCCTGGCTGAGGGCCGTCACGTCGAGGGATCCCTGACGGCGGCGCAGCTCGTCGGTCATGGTGACGACGACGGCGGTCGGCAGATGACGTGGCAGCACCTCGGCGAGCAGCAGCAGGGAACGGCGCAGGGCGGTGGCGTCGGCGACGACGACGAGGGCGTCCGGGGCGCTCACCTGGTCCATTCGGCCGTCCAGGACGTCCACGACGACCTGCTCGTCGGGGGAGATGGGGCTCAGGGAGTAGGTGCCGGGCAGATCCTCGATGGCAAAGGTGTGATCGTGGATCCTGGCGACGCCCTCGCTGCGTGAGACCGTCACGCCGGGATAGTTGCCGGTCTTGGCGTGCAGACCGGTGAGCTGGTTGAAGATGGAGGTCTTCCCGCCATTGGGAGAGCCGATGAGGGCGATGCGGGTGGCACCGTCGGGGGCTTGCTCGGTGGCAGGTGAGTGGCAGGTCATTTCTGTTTGGGGCATGGTGAATCCACGGTCGGTGCCTCACGGCAGGTGAATGGGAAAGGCGACGAGTGATGCACGCGGTCGTCGTGTCATGACATTGACACGCGGTTGGTGCGTGCTGCGGGTTCGGGCGTCGTGTCGCAGCCGACGCCGTCGGCTCGAGGTGGGTCGAGACAGATCAGGTGAGATCGCAGGTCTGGTCGCTGTCGACCTCGACCATGATCATGTCGGCCTGCGCGCGGCGCAGACACATGTTGACGTGACACACCTGGAACACCATCGGACCACCCATCGGTGCCTGACGCGTCTTGGAGATGGTGCGTCCGGTGCCGAATCCGAGCAGCTGCAGACGGTGGCAGATGGCTGGATCGCAGGATCCATCCATGGCGCAGATCGTCCCGTGCTCACCGGGACGCAGGCTGCTCAGCGGCACGACCTTCGTCGGTTGGGCAGGTGTGTCGATCGGAGTGATCGGCGTCTCGAGTACCTGTGCGACCATCGTGTTCTCCTCCTGAACGAAGCCGGGGCCCTCCCGGTGATGATCACAATAACTTAGGTAAGGCTTACATGCCACCCCGGGGTGGATTTTTGTGAGGAAAACATGACAAAAATTTTTCTCGAGGTCGGCGATAGGCTCTGCTCGTGACGAATTCCGAGGTGCGGGCTGTAACGAACCATGCCCGTGAGGTACGCAGTGGCGCAGGCACCGAGGCGACTGGCGGCGACGCACCGGCCGAACTCGTGACTGCACCCATCGGCATCTTCGACTCCGGATTCGGTGGCCTGACGGTGGCCCGGGCAGTCGTCGACCTCGTCCCCAACGAGGACATCGTCTACCTGGGCGACACCTCTCGAGCCCCCTATGGGGAGAAGAGGATCGCCCAGGTGCGCGAGTACGCCCTGCAGTGCCTGGACCGACTCGTCGGTCACGGTGTGAAGGCACTGCTCATCGCCTGCAACACGGCCTCCTCGGCGGTGCTGCGTGATGCTCGGGAGCGCTATGACGTACCAGTCATCGACGTCATCACCCCAGCGGCCCGACGTGCCTCACAGGCCACCCGCAACGGGAGGATCGGGGTCATCTGCACCGAGGCCACGGCTCGCTCCCAGGCCTACGACGACGCCTTGGCGGCGGTGCCGGACATCACGGTGACCACCCAGGCCTGCCCCAGGTTCGTCGAGTTCGTCGAGGACGGGGTGACCTCGGGACCAGAACTCGAGCAGGTGGCCCGAAGCTACCTGGCCTCGATCCAGGCAGCGGGTTGCGACACGCTCATCCTGGGCTGCACCCACTACCCGCTGCTCGCCGGGCTCATCTCTTACATCCTGGGTGACGAGGTGACCCTCATCTCGAGTTCCGAGGAGTGCGCTCGGGCCTGTTACGCCCGGGCCCGGCAGGAACAGATCCTGCACTCGACGCCGCGCGAGGCGAACAGGTACTTCCTCACCACCGGCAATGCCGAACGTTTCGAGCGGCTGGGGCGACGGCTCATGTCGGGATTCGTTCACGACGTGCGCAATGTCGGGGTGGAATCGGTTCTCGGGGATCGCACCGTGGTGCGCAGGGAGGGTTGACGTGGCGCGCAGGCAGGGCTGAGCACTCGTCCTTCTCCACTGCTGCAATCTGCGTGCCTCGCGTTCCACGCCGCGTGGTGCACCGGATCGTGAGGGTGCTGGGCCATGGCGTCGCAGTGATCCGGATGGGACGTCAGACGCCTCGGCGTCCATCGCCCACGAAAAACTGTCTCACCTGGTCGGTTAAGGTGGTGTGCGTGAATGAGCCGCAGAACCACAACCCCCAGAATGCAGACGCCGCTCCCCGAGTCGATGGACGGTCACTTGACCAGTTGCGTGAGGTCACCATCAAGCGCAACTGGCTCTCCCAAGCCGAGGGATCGGTGCTGGTGAGTTTCGGTCGCACCACCGTGCTGTGCAATGCGTCGGTCACCGAGGGTGTGCCGCGCTGGCGCAAGGGGTCGGGCCTGGGCTGGGTGACGGCGGAGTACGAGATGCTGCCGCGCGCCACCAACGAGCGCTCCGCTCGGGAGTCCCGCAAGGGCAAGGTCGGCGGGCGCACCCACGAGATCTCCCGGCTGGTCGGACGGTCCCTGCGCGCCGTCGTCGACGACAAGGCGCTGGGTGAGAACACCATCATCCTCGACTGCGACGTGTTGCAGGCCGATGGCGGCACCCGCACCGCCTCGATCACCGGCGCCTACGTCGCCCTGGTCGATGCCGTGAACTGGCTGCGAGAGCGCGGCAGTCTGGCCGGGGAACCCATCACCGGATCGGTGCAGGCCATCTCGGTGGGAGTCGTCGGTGGCACCCCGATGCTCGATCTCGCCTACGAGGAGGACTCCCGGGCCGACACCGACATGAATGTCGTCATGAGCGGTACCGGCGACTTCGTCGAGATCCAGGGCACCGCCGAGGGAGCTCCGTTCAACCGTGATCTGCTCAACCAACTGCTCGACCTCGCCGCTGGTGGTTGTGCCACCCTCAAACAGGTCCAGTCCGAGGCCCTGGGGGTGAGCCTGTGAGCCGCATCGTGTTGGCCTCCAACAACCCCAGGAAGCTGGTCGAGCTGCGTCGCACCTTCGAGTCGACCGGCACCCCGGTCGAGGTCGTCGGTCTGTCGGAGGTGAGCGACGCTCCGGCTCCCGCCGAGACCGGCACCACCTTCGTCGAGAACGCCCTCATCAAGGCGCGCGCCGCCGCCCGTGACACCGGTCTGCCGGCCCTGGCCGACGACTCCGGCCTCGAGGTCGATGCCCTCAATCGGATGCCGGGCATCCGTTCGGCACGCTGGTCGGGGCCGCAGGCCACCGACGAGCGCAACCTTCGACTGCTGCTCGAGCAGACCTTCGACCTTGTCCCCGAGCGTCGTCGTGGCCGTTTCGTGTGTGCGATGGCCTTCGTCGACCCCGACGGCACGCAGATCACCAAGGTCGCCACCATGGAGGGTCGGGTCATCCCCGAGGCCAGAGGAGCCAACGGGTTCGGCTACGACCCGATGTTCGTTCCCGACGCGCAGCCCGGCAACCTCACCAGTGCCGAGATGACCGCCGAGGACAAGGACGCCATCAGCCATCGTGGCCAGGCGGTGCGAGCCATCGTCCCGGCCGTCGTCGCCCACCTGGAAGGCCACTGAGATGCAGGTGTACCTCGACCTCCTGCAGCGCATCCTCACCGAGGGGGTGCATCGCCCCGACCGTACCGGCACCGGCACCCTCAGCGTCTTCGGCCACCAGATGACCTTCGACCTGCGCGAGGGTTTCCCGCTGGTGACGACGAAGAAGATCTACACCCGCAGCGTCTTCGGGGAACTGTTGTGGTTCCTGCGCGGGGACACCAACATCGGCTGGCTGCACGAGAACAACATCCATATCTGGGATGAATGGGCCGACGAGAATGGCGACCTAGGGCCGGTCTACGGTCATCAGTGGCGTTCCTGGCCCGACGCTGACGGCGGCACGATCGA
>OJLS01000027.1_pt1 | contig 36845 bp, 24 predicted proteins | sample 1597081 | NCBI WGS metagenome assembly OJLS01 (sample SAMEA3904663, study PRJEB24821) | metagenome | biome: Builtin; feature: hospital; material: surface | place: USA | collected 2013-05-22
TCTCGCTACACCCGCTTTCGAGGCGGGCACTTTCGGCCGCTCAGACACGTCACCGCTGGTTATTTTAGCGGAACGTCACCCGTTGTTGGCAAATCAGTCACTTTGCCGAGTCGTCAGACTCAGCGGTGGGCTGCAGATCGTTGGCGTGCTTGCGGTCGAAGTTCCACGCCACGACCAGGGCCAGCACGATGTAGCAGACCAACAACCCGGTCTGCATCCACGACATCATGGAGACCGTGTGAATGATCGCCCCGTGTGCTCGCGACAGGTAGGTGAGCGGGATGACGGCGTAGATGATGGCAAAGATGAGCGCAATGCCGTTGTTGCGAGTGACGATGAACAGGTTGCTCACCGGCGAGGTGACGAAGTTGAGGAACAGCCACGGCACCAGGGCCACCGCCAGATCAGCCACCGGACGATAGGACGCGCCCATGAGCAACGGCAGGATCGGTGGCACGAGCAGGTACAGCAGGCCGAACGGGATGATTCCCACCAGGAACGACCGCACGATGGACCTGCGCACCATGGAGAACATGCGTCCGGCATCAGTCACCGACAATTTCTGGTAGAACACCTGGGACATCGCCTGATTGATCACCGCCGCAGGCACCTGCATGAGCTGCCAGGACATGGTGAACAGTCCCATGGCGGCCCCCGAGTAGTGGATACCCATCGACCACGGGATACCCTGCAGACGAATGGCGTCGACGATGGCATTGGGCGCGGTGAGCAGCGGCATCTTGCGGTACCGCTTCATGAGCGTCCTGGTCGGGATGTCGGCCGCCCTCACCTCGACGACGTCCTTGCCGAGGCGGCGTCGGAAGTTGTTGAGGCCTGCCATCTGACCAAGGATCACTGCGACGATCTGTCCACCGGCCCCCAACCCGGCGAAGGCGCTGCCGATACGTCCGGCACCTGCCACGGTCTGTTTCCACACGGCATTGGTGCCGATGACCCCGAACTGTTTGCGTCGGTTGGCCCAGAAGTTGGCGATGTTGTACTGACAGTAGGTGAAGATGAATCCACCAACTGCCAGCATCCACCAGCGGGTACCGGCGGGGGCGTCGAGCAGCCCGGCGAGGTAACCGCCCAGCGGAACCATGATGATGGTCGCCAACAATGAGACGATGACATTGATCCGAGTGGCCAGGTTGAAGATGGCACGTGCCTCGCCGTCGTCCCTGGGCAGCACGATCGCCATGTCGTAGCGCAGTGCGGCCACCGGGATGACGAACCCCGCCGTGGCGTAGACAGCGGAGTAGATACCCCAGTCCACCGGGTCGACCTTGTGGGTGACGATGAGGACGGCGATGATCGCCACCAGCTGGGCGACTCCCGTGCCACTGATCACCTTGAGCACCGAGCTGAGGAACTCATGGCGGCCCAGGAAGGCCTTGAAGCCAGATTTCTTCTCGCTACTCGGTGCTGTCATGGACGCCTCGTCCGGATTCTCAGACGCAGGCGTCGTCTCCGACGATGAATTCACCCGACCACGGTACTCGCCGTGACGGAAAATACCGAGTCGGGAACCATGGCGTCACTTCTCGCACGCACACCAAGCCCACCTGACAAAAATTGACACAGCACGCCGGTACAGCGCGCCAGGGCCGGGTGGGGGCACTGTTCGCCGCTGCACAAGTCGCCCAAGTCGCCGTTGATGACCCCTCGACTCTCTCCCCCCAGTGATCGAACGCTGCGGCGACCTCAGAGCATTCGGTGAGTCGTCCGCGCGGGGTGCCGACCGCAATAGATCGGTGCCCTCGGATCTGTGCCTTCGCGGAACCTGGGGTCCCCTCTCTGCGCGTGGGCATGCTCGCAACGACGTTCGGACAAATTGATCTTCGAGAGCGTCCTTTCCCTGCGCGTGGGCATGCCCGCGGGGCATCCGAATGCTTGCTGACAGTGGGGGAGCCCCCGGTGTGTGCATGCCCCCTCATCAGAGCAGTGGATGGCCATTGGGAAGAGCTTTCAGCACTTGGGTATGTTCGGATGACCCACTTGGGCCGTAGCAGCGAGGGCTGAGCAGGCCCGTGCAAAAAATGCCGTGCCAAATCAAGTCGAGTCACTACTCTGCACCGCACCCCAGCCAACCGACGAAAATCGTCACACCAAGCAAGGTGAGCGTCGCTGCAGAGCAAGGACACACCTTGCACCTGGGCATGCTGGAGTGAATCACCGGAGCTGCAGCAAGCTCGGATAAACCACCGAGACTGCAACGGCAGGGGCGCAGCTGGGTGGTGCAAAAAATGTCGAGCCAGACCAGGTCGAGTCACTGCTCTGCACCGCACCCCAAGCCAGCTGACAAAAATCGTCACGCCAAGCCGAGCGAGTGTCACGACAACGCAGGAACACCTTGCACGTGAACACCCCAGCGCGTAAACGCGCGAGCAGTGACCACTTCGCACGTAGGAAGCAGCGCGTAGCCAGTGTGGGGTGTGTGGACACACTGCGCACTAGCGTGGACCTGCGGGCCACCACCAACAAGACCGACGACGTCCTGAACACACTGCGCACGTAGCGTGGACCCCACGTTGGCCTGCCGAGACACCCGCCAGCGAGGGTGGGCACCACGCTTGCTTGCAGAAACGCCTGCCAGCGGGGCAGGGGCGATTCTCTGCGCTTCCCGACTCCGCGCCAGAAAATCGTCAGTGATCGCCACTCACCAGCACTGAAATATCTTGCCGCCCGCCGAGGTGACAATTTTTGACATGCCGGATGCCCGAGTGCCGAGCACGTCCTACGAATTGCGCCCCCAGCCTCAGCGCCTCGTCATGAAGAACTCGGTGAGCAGCCCCGCGCACTCCTGGTCACACACCTGGGAGACCACGCGTACTCGATGATTGAGACGAGGGTCGCGCACGACGTCCCACAATGAGCTCACCGCCCCGGCCTTGGGGTCGAAGGCGCCGAACACCAATGTCCCAATCCGAGCAGCGACGATGGCGCCAGCACACATCGTGCACGGTTCGAGAGTGACCACGAGGGTGCAATCGTCCAAGTGCCACCCGTCATCCTCGTCGCGGGCCTGCAGGGCCTCGACACCGCGCCGGATCGTCACGACCTCGGCGTGAGCGGTGGGATCGCCGGTGAGCTCCCGTTCGTTGGCGCCAGCAGCCAGGACTCGTCCGTTCGGGTCGAGCAGTACGGCGCCGATTGGCACGTCTCCCCAGTCAGCAGCTGCCCGAGCTTGGCCCACAGCATGACCCATGGCTTCTTGCCACAGACTCATGGGGCTTGAATCAGCCTGGCCCAGCTGCGTCCCGACCAAGCCGCTGCTGGTACGTCTCGAACCGTCATGCGGATGATCCGGGTTCATGCCAGGATGACTGCCCTGGAGCGCGTACCGTTCCATGCCATTCACCACGGTGTCGCCCCCACCACGTATTGCCTGATCAGCGCAATCAGCTGGAGAAACTGAGTCGTTTCCGTGGCCCACTGGCTCCACCACTTCGCAGAGCGAAGTTGCCAGAACCACCGGCACCCTCGAAGCACTCAGCGCCCAGAATTCTCAACGGCACGTTGAAAGATTGGGCCAAAGTTGATCCGCCGGGCCACGATGCTCAGCTGCTCATCGGAATCCTCGTCCAGATCCGCGATGGCCTCCAGGTCAAACTCGCTCAAACCCACGTCGGAGAGCAGGTCGAAGTCGCCCATGGGGTCGGCGTCGTCATCGACATCGGGGATGTCCTCGCCGAGGAAATCTGCAACGTCACGCGCGATGGGCCAGTCATTGGCCTCGACGCCGTCGGACAGGAAGACCTGAACATTGCGCCCCCGCACCCGCACGATCACGAAGAGCTGGTGGTCGATGGACACCATGGCGACTGCCCCAGCATCACCGGGGAGCCGTCGCAGCTGCATGATGAGTTCGTCGAGGTCATTGGCGAGCTGGAGGTCCAGTGGCGCCGACGTCCGCTCACCGTCATCGGCATACAGGGCGACGACGAAATCGATCTCGTCATCGGAGGCATCCTCAAGATCGTCGTAGTCATCATCGGAGTAGTAGTCATCGTCACCGTCGTCGAAGTCATCGTCGTCGGCAAGATCCAGCTCCTCGGAATCGGTGAGATCGTCCACGTCGTCATCGCTGGCGTCGTCAACAGAAACATCGTCGGATGCGGCAAAGTCCTCATCGTCGGTGAATTCATCATCACGATCGGTACCCACGATGACCTCCTCGAAACACGGATATCTGTATCGTGTCAGAGTTTCGAGTCAGTTCACAGCCCCGACTCCAAAATTGTCCAGGTTTTCATCTGCCAACCAGCTGGCGTCCGGGCAGGGATGCTCGCTGACACCCGGCAGACCTGCTCGGCTGAACGTTCGTCCTACGCGGCAGCCCCCTACCGGGTGGGAGGGGGCAGGCAGACCTGCTCGACTGAACGTTGCCCTGTGAGAGCTCTGCGGGACAGACCCCTGCCGGATGGGGTGCGGAGACCTGCCCAACCAGACGCTCGTCCTGAGGGGGACTCACGACCTGACGATTTTCGACACCACTCACTTCATCGACGCAAAGCTCGGGCCCACCACCCCGTCGCATGACAATTTTTGTCGCTTGGCCACATCCCAGCGCAGAAAAATGATGTCCAGTGTCTCTGCACGGCATTTTTCATCATCCAGATGATCCGCCCCTGCCGACCGATGCAGTCGGTACCAACCAGCTGGTGCGCAAGTGCATCCCCGTGTCTGTAGCACAGCCAGTTGCAACACCTCTGGCAACCAACAGCCAGCTTTTTGGCGTGACATTTTCGTCGTGCCACGACGCACTCTGGCAATCGAATGGCACGCGCTCTCACCAAGTGACAATTTTCGTCACTCCCAGTGTCAGGAGGCAGATCAGCGACACCACACCCTGTGAAGTGGCATTTTCGTCGTGCCCTGACGTCCTCCGGCAGGCGAGTGGCAGGTGTCCTCATGTGGTGACGATTTTCGTCACCACCAGTGGCCAGGAGGCAGGCAAACGACACACACCCTCACGAGATGACAATTTTCGTCACCTCCAGCGGTCAAGAAGCAGACCAACAACACCACACCCCGTGAAGCGACAATTTTCGTCACACCACGACGCCCCAGACAGGCAAGCGGCACGCACCCCGTGGGGTGACGATTTTCGTCACCCCACGCCGAACATCTCACGCTGGTCCCCCACGCCGCTTCACCTCCCGCTTCATCCCACGCCGAATGCCCTCCCCAGGCATCTCCCGACACACCCCTGCCGTACCGACCCGCCCCACGTCATGGCCAGATGTGCGACACTGTGGCCGTGGAATTGCGCGTCATGGATCATCCCTTGGTTTCTCACAAACTCACCCTGCTGCGATCGCAGGACACCACCAGCCCGGTGTTCCGCCAGCTCGTCGAGGAGCTTGTCACCCTGCTGGCCTACGAGGCCACTCGCGAGGTGGACGTCGTCCCGTGCACGGTGACGACACCTGTCACCCAGGCCCGAGGCGTGGAGCTGGCCAGCCCGAAGCCGCTCGTCGTGCCGATCCTGCGGGCCGGTCTGGGCATGCTCGAGGGCATGCTGCGCCTCATCCCGAGCGCCGAGGTCGGTTTCGTGGGCATGGCTCGCGACGAGGAGACCTTGCAGCCGATGACCTATGCAGAGCGTCTGCCATCAGACCTCTCCGGACGGCAGTGCTTCGTGCTCGACCCCATGCTCGCCACTGGAGGTTCGTTGGGCGGGGCCGTGCAGTTCCTCGCCAAGCGTGGGGCCAAGCACGTCGTATGCCTGTGCATCCTGGCCGCCCCGGAGGGCATTGAGCGGTTCCGCGGCCTGGTGAAGGATCTTGGCATGCAGTGCACCCTGGTCGTCGCCGGGGTGGATGAGAAACTCAATGAGAAGGGCTACATCGTCCCTGGCTTGGGAGACGCCGGGGATCGACTCTACGGTCTGGCCGAGTGACGGCTCAGCACCGTGTCATCACAGCACAGTGGTGTTCTTCGAGGTGACGACTTCACCGGGCTGGCAGCCTTCCTGGGGGTGAAACGGCCCGAGGTCGTCGTGCCGCCATGCTGGCACTGGTGTGTGCTCAACGACCCCGTCGATCCGAAGGCCTTGGATGATCGCGGCCAGGTGCGCGATTCCCCGCTCACGCCACCGCCGGGAGTGACGCGGATGTTCGCCGGCGGTCGGGTGCACACGATCACCCCACTACGTCTGGGTCTCGAGACGACCCGCACCACCGAGCTCACCAGATCCGTCGCGAAACAGGGGAGGCATGGTCCGCTGCGGTTCGTCACCCTGACGACGACGTGGCGTCAGGCGGGGCGCACGGTTCTGATTGACGAGACCGACCACGTCTTCATGGGCTGCGCGCCCCACAGCTCCCCCACGACGACGCCCACTCACGCCACCTCGGCTCGGCCCTCGCCCATGGGATCTGACGCTGCGCCGAATTCTGCACCAGCGGATCGGCCTTCACCCACGGGATCGGGTGCCGCACCGAGTCCTGCACCGTCTGATCGGCCCGCTCCGGCCCAGCACCTCGTCGACCCCACCTTCCAAGCCCCGGTAGCGCACCGCATCGACGTGGACGAGCTCACCTTGGTCACCTTCTCGGCTCTCACCGCAAACCCGTACCGGATCCACTGGGACCGACGGTTCTGCGCACAGGCCGGTCACGACGGGCTCGTCATCCACGGCCCGCTGCAGGCCCTCTGGATGGCCGAACAGGCATTTTCCGGCGTGGACCCGGCAAACCTTGCCGACGTGACATTCAGCTACCGGCTCACGGCTCCGGCAACTGCTCCTGCCGTCATGACGGTCGAACCCCATCAGGTTCGCAGACCTGACGGGGCTGTCACGGCCGTGATGGAGGTTGCCGCCGGAGGCCGCCCGAACAGCTGAGCCGGGGCCAGAATCGGTAAACCGTCCTGTACGCCCAGCCCCGCCCGCGCTCCTCAGCCCCGGGACCGGACCGAAAAACCATACCCCGGCAGCGCCCCAGACCAGTACCCAGACCCCCAACGCAGGGCAGGAACAAGCCGCACAGGAGCCGAAACCAAGCTCAGCCGTCGGGGGCATCAACCATTCCTTCGACCAGAGAACAAGCCACGCTGGAGCTGAGGCCAAGCTCAACCGGGGCAGGCCGAAAAAGTCAGACCACGGCAGCGCCCCCATTCCCGCCTGTCCCATCCGGGTGCAACAGCCGGGAATGGCAGCGGGGCAATGACGCTGTTCACCCGCTCCCACCCTGGTGGAGGGTGGCCCATCCGGTTCACCTTCTCCCCTGCTGCTGTCCCGCTCACCTCACCCGAGCGGAAGCGAGGATGGCCCCACCGATGATCATCGGGATGAAGAGCCGCTCACCTCACCTGGATGGGTGCGGGAGCGTTGAGCGGCGCTCGCCTCGAAATACACGTGTTGACCCCACCCGGATGGGGGGGTGGCAGCCGTCTTGACGATGAAATCAGAAGAGCCTGAGGCTCACCTCACCCGGATGGGGGTGGCAGAGACCTTCCAGACGTTGTCGGCGTAGTCCTGGATCGTGCGGTCCGAGGAGAACCGACCCGATCTCGTGATGTTCACCCACGCCTTGCGGGCCCAGCTCTTCTCGTCCTCGTAGTCGGCTGCCATGTCATCCTTGGTGGTGCGGTACGACTCGAAGTCGCCCAGGACGTAGTAGGTGTCGGCCTGGTTGCCGCCGTCCAGGAGGGAACGGCGCAGGTCGGCGAACCACCCCGACCCGTTGTCGTCCAAGGTGCCGTCGACCAGGGCATCGAGCACCCGCGCCAGCCCCGGCACGTTCTGGTAGTACCAGGTGGGGTCGTAGTTCTCCCGAAGGCTGGGCAGTTCGTCCTTGGTGGCGCCGAAGATGTAGGCGTTGTCCTCGCCCACGGCGTCCAGGATCTCCACATTGGCCCCGTCCAGGGTGCCCAGGGTGAGCGCCCCGTTCATCATGAACTTCATGTTCGAGGTGCCCGAGGCCTCCTTGCCGGCCATCGAGATCTGTTCGGAGACGTCAGCGGCCGGGATGATGTGCTCGGCCGGGGACACGTTGTAGTTGTGGACGAAGACCACCTTGACGCGCGAGTTGACCTCCTCGTCATTGTTGACGAGGTTGGCGACGGCATTGATGAGTTTGATGACGGCCTTGGCCCGCACATACCCGGGAGCGGCCTTGGCACCGAAGATGAAGACGCGCTTGGGGGTCTCCAGGTCCGGATTCTCCTTGAGTCGGAAGTAGAGGTCGAGGATGTACAGGGCGTTGAGCAGCTGGCGTTTGTACTCGTGCAGCCGCTTGATCTGGACGTCGAAGATGGCCTCGGGATCAACCTCCACGCCCTCGCGCCGCGCCACCCAGGTGGCGAAGTCCACCTTGTTGGCTCGTTTGATCTCGGTCAGACGCTCGTAGACGCTCTCGGGAACCGAGTCGGTGTGCAGGGCGAGCACGGTGAGGTCGCGCACCCACTCGTCGGAGCCGGTGACGTCGTCGAGAAGATCGGCCAGCCGCGGGTTGCACTGCTTGAGCCAGCGGCGTGGGGTGACACCGTTGGTCTTGTTGTTGAACTTCCCCGGCCACAGCTCGTGCCAGGGTTTGAGGGTGTCGGCCTTGATGATCTCGGTGTGCAGGGCGGCCACACCGTTGATCGAGTACGACGCGTAGCAGGCGATCCACGCCATGCGCACTCGCTCGTCGGCCACCGGGGCCATGTAGTTGGCCGTCTCGGGGTCGACGCCACGGCTGGCCATGTCCTCGCGGAACCGGCGATCGATCTCACGCACGATCTCGGCGATGCGCGGGAAGAGCTGCTCGAAGATCGACATCTCCCAGGTCTCCAGGGCCTCGGCGAGCACCGTGTGGTTGGTGTAGGCGAAGGTCCGGGTGACGACGGCCCAGGCGGCATCCCAGCCCAGGCCATGCTCGTCCATGAGCAGCCGCATGAGCTCGGGGATGGCCAGCACCGGGTGGGTGTCGTTGAGCTGGATGGCGTTGAAGTCGGCGAACCCGTTGAGGTTGGCCCCGTGGTGCTCGACGTAGTTGTCGATGAGCTCCTGCAGGGTGGCCGAGCAGAAGAAGTACTGCTGCCGCACTCGCAACACCTTGCCCTCGTAGGTGGTGTCGTTGGGGTAGAGCACCCGGGAGATGTCCATGGTGCGTTCCCGATCGACGATGGCGTCGGTGAAGCGCTGGGAGTTGAAGGCGTCGTAGTCGAACTCGTGGATCGGCTCGGCCTTCCACAACCGCAGGGTGTTGACGTTGGAGGTGCCGTAGCCGGTCACCGGCATGTCGTAGGGCACGGCGAAGACGTCGAGGTCGGCGTAGTGGACGACCCGCCTGGCCTCCTCACGGCGAATGATGAATGGGTACTCGTCCTCCATCCAGGAGTCTGGCTCCTCGATCTGGAAGCCGTCGGAGAAAACCTGACGGAACAGCCCGTAGCGGTAGAGGATGCCGTAACCATCGACGGGAAGGTCGAGGGTGGCGCACGAGTCGAGGAAACAGGCGGCCAGACGTCCCAGCCCCCCATTGCCCAGGGCGGCATCGGGCTCCTGCTCCAGCACGTCGGTGAGGTTGAGTCCGTGGGCGGCCAGGGCAGCTCGTGCGTCGTCCTCGATACCCAGGTTGGAGAGGTTGTTGAGCAGGGCTCGTCCCATGAGGAACTCGGCGGACAGGTAGTGCTCCATGCGTCCGGCCTTGTAGGTGGCCGTGGTGCGGTTCCAGTCGTCGGCCACCCGATCGATGACGCTTCGTGACAGCCCCTGCCACACCTCCATGGGGGTGGATGCATTGACGGGACGGCCAGAGCCGGCCCGCACGTGGGCGGCCACCTCGGCGGCAAAGTCCTGAGACATGTGTTCCCTTCCTCCGGACTGATGATCACCGTCACCCTAATGCGTCGGTCCCGCTCAAACCAGAACATGACCGCAACCACTGGCCGAATTCTTGGCAAACAGAGCTTCAACTCACCCTGAATCCCCGGTGGGTGACACTCCCAGATTTTTCACTGACTGGGTTGGGCCTCATACTTGTCTGGTGCACGACAAACGTGAGAGCGAAATTGTGGCTGCATCCAAGGCAGATCCGTCGACACCACAGCAGTCGCCGGGTTCCGTCCAGCACACCCCCACTCAGCAGGGGCCAGCCCCACGAACCCACTCCCCACAGGGCAAGGGACGTCTCTTCGGACTGGCGCTGGCAGCTCTGGGCATCGTCTTCGGCGACATCGGCACATCACCGCTGTACTCGGTCCAGACCGTCTTTGCCCTGGAGCACAACACCATTCCCCCGGACTCCCGCAGCATCCTCGGTGTCATCTCCATGATCACCTGGACGCTGGTGCTCATCGTCTGCATCAAGTACCTCACCTTCGTCATGCGGGCCGACAACGAGGGCGAGGGCGGCATCCTGGCGCTCATGGCTCTCATTCGCCACACCCTCAAGGATCGCAAGAAGATCCGGCGGATGGCTCTGCTGCTCGGCCTCATCGGGGCCTCACTGTTCTACGGCGACTCGATGATCACCCCGGCCATCTCCGTGATGAGCGCCATCGAGGGCCTGTCGGTCATCAACCCCGCCGCCGACCAGATCGTCCTGCCGGCGGCAATCCTCATCCTCACCGTGCTCTTCGCCATCCAGCGCAAGGGCACCGCACGTATCGGACGTGCCTTCGGGCCGATCATGACGATCTGGTTCCTCACCCTGGCCTGTCTGGGCGTCCCGTGGATCGTACGCAACCCACAGATCCTCAAGGCCCTGTCGCCGCACTATGCCGCCCTGTTCTGGATCGACCGGCCGTGGATGGCGTTCATCTCCATGGGCGCCGTCGTGCTGACGATCACCGGCACCGAGGCCCTGTACGCCGACATGGGACACGTCGGGGCCAAACCCATCCGTCTGTCGTGGTTCTGCCTGGTGGGCCCGGCCCTGCTGCTGGACTACTACGGGCAGGGGGCCATGTTGCTCATGCACCCGGACTGGATCGACAATCCGTTCTTCCGTCTGGCCCCGAGCTGGGGACGGGTGCCACTGGTGCTCCTCGCCACCATGGCCACGATCATCGCCGCCCAGGCCGTCATCTCCGGTACCTTCTCGCTGAGCTACCAGGCCTCTCGCATGGGTCTGCTGCCGAGGCTCTCGGTCAAGCACACCTCCAAGGAGGAGGGCGGCCAGATCTACATTCCCGAGATCAACTGGATCCTCTACTGCGGGGTCCTGGTGCTCATCGCCATCTTCAAGTCCTCGGCGCGGCTGGCCACTGCCTATGGCCTGGCCGTCACGGGCACCGAGATGCTCACGACGACACTGTTCCTCACCTGGGCACGGTGCGCCTGGCGCTGGCCCAAGTGGGCGGTCGCCCTGCTGGGTGTGATCATCTACTCCGTCGAGGCGACGATCTTCTCGGCCAACCTGCTCAAGATTGCCTCGGGCGGCTGGATCCCGCTGGTCATCAGCGCCATCACCATCGTCGTCATGACGACGTGGCGCCGCGGTACTCGGATGGTCTACGGGCAACGTGCCCTCGCCGAGGGGCCGCTGGAGGACTTCCTGGACTGGGTGCGCAAGGAGAACCCGCCACGGGTACCCGGGCTGGCCGTCTACCCTCACCCCGACCGGGTGACGACACCGTTGGCCATGCGCAACAACATGCGTTTCAACCATGTGCTGCACGAGCACAACGTCATCCTGTCGATCGTCAACGAGAACGTGCCGCACATCCGCCACAAGCAGCGGGTCGCCGTCACCGATCTGGGTGATCCGGCCGACGGCATCTCGTACGTGGAGTGTCATGTGGGCTTCGCCGACTCCCAGGACGTGCCCAAGGCGCTCGCCCTGGCCTACGACAGGCTTCCCGATCTCAATGGGCTCGACATCACCAAGGCGGTGTACTTCCTGTCGGTGGCCGACGTCAAGCGTGGCGACCCGACCGATCCGGACTCCGTTGCCGCAACCAACAAGATGGTCGGGTGGCGCAAGATGCTCTACGTCACGATGAATCGCAACCAGGCCGATCGCACCAAGGTGTTCCGTACCCCGCGGGTGCGCTCGGTGGTCCTGGGGGAGGTCGTGGAGATCTGAGGAAACGCACGACTGCTGAACGCATTGCCGTACGTACGGCAGCGCCCTCATCCACCACTGAACGCGATCGGGTTCTGCCGCCCGCCGGAGGCCACGGCGACGGCCACCTCGGCGGGATAATTCGTGATGACGGCGTCAACCCCGAGGTGGGCGGCCTCGCGGGCCTGCTCGGTGTTCACCGTCCAGGCCCGCACTCCCAGCCCGTGCTCGTGGAAGGTCGGGACGTCGTCACGCCCGCTCAACAGCTGGTGGCGCGGATGCACTGCCTGCACCTTGAGGGTGGCGGCATAGCTCCACGGATCGACGAGATCGTCCTCGTAGAGCATCCCGCGCCGGATGTCGGGGGCCAGGTCGGCCAGCAGGACGAGGCTGCGGTGGTTGAAGCTCGAGATCACCACCCGATCCGCCATGTGGTGGCGCCGCACCGCGTCGACGACCTTCTGCTCCAGACCCGGGTACCGGATGAGGGAGTTCTTCAGCTCGATGTTGACGATGGCGTCGCAGCGGCAGCTCAGGGCGAGGACGTCGTCCAGCTCGGGGATGGGTTCGTACCCCCAGCCGGGTTTTCCGGAGGCGAACGAATAGGCACGCAGCTGCTGCAGTGACTGATCGACGACCCTGCCGTGGCCGTTGCTGGTGCGGTCGATCGTCTCGTCGTGGCAGACGACGACGCGCCCGTCACGGGTGAGGTGAACGTCCAGCTCGATGGCGTCCGCCCCACTGACCAAGGCTGCAAGGAATGCGGACATGGTGTTCTCCGGGAGCCGTCCGCTGGCGCCCCGATGTGCCCAAACTGCCGTCATGACTCGATGATGCCACTGAGGGCTCGGCCCATGAACGGCGGGTGTGCCGACATCTCCTGGCAACTGTGTCCCAGATCAGGGAACAGAGTCATGTGAATGACATGTTCGTGGATGATCACGGAGGACAATCGGCAACAGCGTCAGAGAAACTTGTCTGGCGCGCCCGGAGGGATTCGAACCCCCAACCTTCTGATCCGTAGTCAGATGCTCTATCCGTTAAGCTACGGGCGCTTGTGCCTTGGCACTCGATACACTTTACAACATCCAGCCAGCAATGCAAAACCGACGTGGCAGCTGAGTTACCGTGCATCTGTCGTGCCGATGACATGCGATGGCCCGGACCGCTCGGTCCGGGCCATCGCACCACGCGGAGGCGGCGGGATTTGAACCCGCGATGGGAGATAAATCCCAAACCCGCTTAGCAGGCGGGCGCCATAGACCTGACTAGGCGACGCCTCCAAAAGGTGCCCGGTCAGCATATCGGTTTCCCGGCGCGGACTCAAAGCATGTTTCGTTCGCCATGTAGCATGGGGGCGATTCCACGTGGCGCGGCCCGTCTGGGACACGCCACGACGCAGAGACGACTCCAGGGTCAGGCGAGAAGCGGCCCTGCACGGAGACGCACTTCACGGCACCGGGGAAGGCACGATGGCAGACGACGGCTTCGACAGGCGACCCACCAGACCTCGTCGCGCCGCACCAGATCTCGACGTCACGGACTTCTACGACGAGTTGCGCATGCCTCGGCGCTATCGGGAGAGCCCTGAGGACTCAGCCGCACACAGACCCAGTCGTGCCGACTACGTGGCCTCCCACGCCCAGGACCCCGAGTTCGACGAGGTCACCCGGGCACTGGGTCGTCCTCGCCCCAACCGAGCACCGGCACACGGAATGCCCGGCAGTCACGGCCGCGTTGGTGGCAGTCGCGACGCTCGCACGCAGCGTGATGGTCGTGCCCAGCACCACGGCAGCAGCTCCTCCGGGTCTCGCTCCAGGAGCCGGACCGGTGCCACTGGAGCAAGCGCTGGCCGATGTCGCCGAGCTGCAGCCACCAGTCGCTCCGTCACGTCACCCTCCGGGCATGCACCGACCCATGCAGACGCATCCTGGCAGCGCGCCCACAAACGTGACGTGCAGTTCCGACGATCCCTCCTGTGGACGCTGCTGGCGGCGATCATCCCTGGCCTGGGACTGTCCCGCAGCTCCCGACCCCGACGCCGGGCCTTCGGCATGACCCTCACCGCGGTGGCCCTCGTGGCAGCTTTTGCAGCTGGGATCACGCTGTGGGTCAAACCGACCAATGCTGCCGCGATCGCCGTACGCCCCGGGATGCTGCTCGCGATCGTCTGGGCCCTGCCCATCATGGCGGTGGTGCTCACCGTGGTGCTCATCCTCACCCACCTGGATCTGCGTCCGCGCGGCATCACCCGGGCCCAGCGCTGGATCAGCTCGATCGTCGTCGCAGCACTCACTCTCATGATCTCCGGGCCGATGGCCGTGGCCTCCCGATACGCCTATGACGACTACGCCCTGCTCAACCGCATCTTCGGGGACGCCCCGTCGGCCACCCGTCCGGACATCGACACACATCGCAGTGTGAAGGACATCTGGGCCTCGAAACCGCGGGTGAACGTCCTGCTCGTCGGTGCCGATGACACCAAGCAGCGTCATTACCGTGACCGGGGTGAGATGAACACCGACACCATCATGGTCGCGTCCATCGACACCCGCACCGGCAATGGAACGATCATCCAGATTCCCCGCAACACTGCGGCGATGCCGTTTCCAGAGAACTCCAAGCTTCACACCATCTACCCAGAAGGTTTCACCACGGGTCACGGTGACGACTCGAAGTCCTTCGCCAATGCCATCTGGTCAACGGTCGAGGCTGAGCACCCCGATGCCATCGAGAACACCAAGTACCCCGGCGCGGACGCATTGAAGATGGCCGTGGGTGAAGGTCTGGGGTTGAGCATCGACTACTTCCTCATGATCGACATCGACGGTCTGCAGAAACTCATCGACTCCCTCGGCGGAGTGACGGTGAACATCAACCAACGCCTACCCATCGCCGGAAACTCCGAGGGCAAGCCCCCGACGGGATACCTCGAGGTCGGCCCGGAACAGCACCTCAACGGGTACAACGCCATGTGGTACGCCCGCAGCCGTTCCGAGTCCAGCGACTACGACCGGATGGGACGCCAGTCGTGCCTCATGAAGGCCGTGCTCGACCAGACGAATCCCGAGACCGTCCTCACTCGTTTCGAGGCCATTGCCGACGCCTCCGGCGACATGGTCGTCTCCGACATTCCCCAGGGCATGCTCCCGGCCTTCGTCGACCTGGCGATGCGCATGCAGGACGCCAACCTCAACCGGCTGCTCTTCGTCAACGGCAAGAATGGCTTCCAGCCCTGGGACCCGAACTATCCCATGATGCGCGAACAGGTGGCCGAGACCATTGCGCGGGCCTCGGACTCGTCCAATGCCAACAAACCGGTGACCGGGAAGTCGGCGCGCCCATCAGCCGCAAAGAGCAAAAAGGCCGCCCCGAAGCAGGGGAGCCACGACGCCGAGGGAAAGGCGGCCAAGGGCACCTCAGCTCCCACCAGCGCCTCCCCCACCCCGAAGGACACCGAGAGCTCGTTGACGGATGTGTGCGGATTCCATCCCATTGACGAGCAGAATCGCTGAATCATCGAGCTTCAGTGCAGTCATGCCCCGACCAGCTCTCAGCGCTCCCGACTGGCTCCAGCGACCCGCGCCCCGACCGGTCCCCGCACTGCCCCCGAGCAGCCTCAGCTCACCCGCGCCCCCGACCGGCCCGGCGTCACACCGTGGATCTTCGGAGCGGTGAAACCGTGTTCGCGGTACTGGGCACGAACGGCGTCCTGCACGGCTGCACCGTCAACCTCACGTACCAGGGCGATGGCACTGCCTCCGAACCCGCCGCCCGTCATACGCGCGCCCAGCGCCCCGGCCGAGCGCGCCGCTGCGACGGCCACGTCCAGTTCGGCACAGCTCACCTCGTAGTCGTCGCGCAGTGACTCGTGGGACTCGTTCATGAGCGGACCCACATCGAGCACCCGACCGGCATCCATGAGGGCCACGAAGTCCTGCACCCGCTGGATCTCGGTGACGACGTGGCGAACTCGGGCTGCCGTGGTGGCATCCGGCATCATGGCGATGGCCGCGCCGAGGTCGTCGATCTGCCGCAAGGTGTCGACCCCCAGCAATGCCGCCGCCTGCTCACAGGAGGCACGTCGGGAAGCGTACTGGCCATCGTTGAGGGAGTGCTTGGCCCGGGTGTCGATGACGAGCAGCTGCAACCCGGAAGCGGCCAGATCGAACGGCACCTGACGGGTGGAGGTGTCCAGGCAGTCCAGCAGCAGCGCCCTTCCCTCCTGGGTACGCAGTGATGCCGCTTGGTCCAGGCCGCCAGTGGGTGCGCCGACGACGGTGTTCTCGGTGGCCACCGCGATGTCCACCAGTTCTGCGCGTCCCCGGTCATCGGCTGCCAACCCGAACCCGTCGAGCTCGTCCAGCCCCAGGGCGACGGCACACTCCACGGCCGCCGACGACGACAGCCCGGCTCCGAGCGGTACGCAACTCTCCAGGGCCACGTCGAAACCGGTGCACTGGTACCCGGCGTCGTGGAATCCCCACACCACACCGGCGGTGTAGGCGGTCCACCCCTTGACCTTGCGCCGCAGGATCTCACCGAGAGTCCCCTGCCAGGTGACGACCTCCCCGTGCACTCGGGAACAGATGCGGACGACATCGTCGTCCCGACAACTCATCGCAGCATAGGTGGCATGTGGCAGGGCGATGGGCAGACAGAGACCACCGTTGTAGTCGGTGTGTTCCCCGATGAGGTTGACCCGTCCGGGGCTGGCCCACACGCCGTGCGGGGTGGTTGCGTACTGCTCGGTGAACAGGTCGGCAGCCTTGCAAGCTCCCTGCCCACGACTCCATGCCGTCTCGGTACTCGGTGACCCGGTACTCCTCTGCTGAGTGGGGGTCTCGGCGTCGTCCGACTCGATGCTCCGATGGTCCACGGTGACTCCACGGGTAGAGGTTTTTCAATGCACGTCCAGAGCTTACCGATCCGGTGAATCCGCGGGCACCGTTCCCTGCACTGTCGACCCGAACAACCGGATTGCTGCATCGCTGCCGGACTCCCGGGGCAGCTGGAGCTTCCATGCAGGAAGGCACGCCTGCCGATTTCCGAGGGCTGATGGTCGGAAGAACCGACAGTCTGATGGCAACATGCCCCTGAGGGGTCTCATGATGAGGACAAGGGCAGCGTGGTCGACACCAGCGTGTTTCACGCTCCCCGGACCCGTGGCTCGTGGACCCCGTCTCGGCTGAGCACGCGCCTTGCCAGGACAACGGCACGCCGGAGACGACCTACCGGCCTTGGCCCAGGTGGTGGGACCGATCGATGTGTCTGGCAACATCGGCTGCCAGGGAGTCCATCTCGGCCGGGTCGCCCTCCCCGGGACGCACGATGTGGGTGCGGCCCACCTGGCCGTGGTAGAGCGTCAGTCGAGAGCGGTTCGGGGTCATGGCGGCCTTCGTCACCGACGTCCAAGTGCCTGATCGGTCCTGTCCAGCTCCGTGGATGCGGTAGCCCTCGTCATTGAGATCGACGAGCAGCCGCATGCGTTGCGCAGCCCAGATGGAACCGGCGACCATGAGCAGCCCCAGCCCGAGCAGAATGGCCGAGAAGACGATCCATCCCGTCGACCAGTGGGTGACCAGGGAGAACACCAGCAGGAATACGCCGATGAGGGTGACGACCCCGCTGATGACGAAGGCGCCAATCGGAGGTTCGGGCCTGAGGACGTGCCGAATCGTCCCGTCCGGCAACGTCTGCACTGTTACTGCGTCGGCCATGACAACCACTCCCGTCTCATGGAGAGCTCCGCGGCGAGAGTGGGATTCGAACCCACGGAGGTTGCCCTCGGCCGCTTTCAAGGCGGCTGCACTCGTCCACTATGCGATCTCGCCACACCCCCGCACAACGGAGGATGGATTTATCATAGCGGTGAATCAACGCGACGACACTTCTGCCGCGCCGAGACTGTGGCAGGCTGGCAGACATGTACGCGATCACTGTGCGACCGACAGACAAGACCGACGCCAAGGGTCGACACCGCCCCGGCCCGGAGAACATGGAGTGGACGCAGGTCCCCACCCCCACCCCGGCATCCGGCGAGGTGCGAGTGGCCGTGAAGGCCGTCGGCATGAACCGGGCCGATCTGCTGCAGCGGCAGGGCCTCTACCCGCCCCCACCCGGCGTGAGCGAGACCATGGGGCTGGAGGTGTGCGGCACCATCGACGCCCTAGGTGACGATGTCGACGGTTGGCAGGTGGGTGACGAGGTCGTCGCCCTGCTGGCCGGAGGCGGGTACGCCGAGCAGGTCATCGTGCCAGCCGGCCAGCTGCTGCACCTGCCCGACGGTGTCGAACCGGCCGTGGCGTCAACCCTGGTGGAGGTGGCAGCCACCGTCATCTCGAACATGGATCACGTGCACCTGCATGAGGGCGAAACGATCCTCGTCCACGGCGGGGCCGGCGGCATCGGCCAGTTCGCCATCCAGTACGCCAAGGCCCGCGGCTGCCGGGTCATCGTCACCGCCGGCACCCAGGAGAAGCGTGACTTCTGTCGTGGGTTGGGGGCAGACGTCGCCATCGACTACCACGAGGACTGGGTGGCGGCCGTCAAGGAGGCCACCGACGGTGCGGGGGTGGACGTCATCCTCGACATCATGGGGGCGAAGTACCTGGGTGCCAACGTGGACTCCCTGGCCATGGACGGACGACTCGTCATCATCGGCATGCAGGGTGGCGTCAAGGGCGAGCTGCGCATTGACAAGGTGCTGGGCAAGCGCGCCACAGTCACTGCGACAAGCCTGCGATTCCGTGACCTGGCCGACAAGGCACGTATCTGTCGGCTGGTCGAGGAGCAGGCCTGGCCGATGTATGCCAGCGGTCAGATCAAGCCAGCCCCGGTGGAGACCTTCGCCCTGCCTGACGCCGCGAACGCCCACCGACGACTGGAGTCCGGGGAGGTGCTGGGCAAGATCGCCCTCACGCTGTGACGAGGCATGCCAAGCAGCCCCGATGCGTCTTACCGGAGTCATGAGGAGGGCACCGTCATCGTACGTGGCGGTCGGACCTGCCCAGTGGCCACTGATCCCTGCCTCCGGCTGACAACTCTCTGGCCACTCCGCGAGTCCCCCAACGCATCTCGACCGCATATTCATTTGCAACTCTGCATAGATATGCGTTAGCATCATGGCGTGTCCAAGGTACTCAATGAACTTCCATCCGGCGAAAAGATCGGCCTCGCATTCTCCGGAGGCCTCGACACCTCGGTAGCGGTGGCGTGGATGCGATCCAAGGGAGCGATCCCGTGCACCTACACCGCCAACATCGGCCAGTACGACGAGGACGACATCGAGTCGGTTCCCGGTCGCGCCCTCGACTACGGTGCGGAGATCTCGCGGCTGGTCGACTGCCGCGCAGCCCTCGTCGAGGAGGGCCTCAGCGCCCTGGCCTGCGGCGCCTTCAACGTGCGCTCGGCCGGTCGCCCCTACTTCAACACCACCCCGATCGGCCGCGCGGTCACCGGCACCCTGCTGGTGCGCGCCATGGCCAAGGACGACGTCTCCATCTGGGGGGACGGCTCCACCTACAAGGGCAATGACATCGAGCGGTTCTACCGTTACGGCCTGCTCGCCAACCCACAGCTGCGCATCTACAAGCCCTGGCTCGACGAGGGATTCGTCAAGGAGATCGGTGGCCGTGACGAGATGAGCGTCTGGCTCACCGAGCACAACCTGCCCTACCGCGACTCCAAGGAGAAGGCGTACTCCACCGACGCCAACATCTGGGGTGCCACCCACGAGGCCAAGACGCTCGAGTCGCTCGACGTGTCCATCGAGTCCGTCGAACCCATCATGGGCGTGAAGTTCTGGGACCCGGACGTCACCATCGACGCCGAGGAGGTCTCGGTGACCTTCGAGCAGGGCGTCCCGGTGGCCATCAACGGCGTCGAGTACGACGACAAGGTGGCCCTCGTCCTCAAGGCCAACGAGATCGGCGGTCGGCACGGTCTGGGCATGAGCGACCAGATCGAGAACCGCATCATCGAGGCCAAGTCGCGCGGCATCTACGAGGCCCCCGGCATGGCGCTGCTGTACATCGCCTACGAACGGCTCGTCAACGCGGTCCACAACGAGGAGACCATCGAGACGTACCACAACGAGGGACGTCGGCTGGGACGCATCCTCTACGACGGCCGCTGGCTGGATCCGCAGGCCCTCATGGTGCGCGAATCGCTGCAGCACTGGGTGGCCAGCGCCATCACCGGCACCGTGACCCTCAAGCTGCGTCGCGGATGGGACTACTCGATCCTCAAGACGCAGGGCCCGCGCTTCTCCTACCACGCCGAGAAGCTGTCGATGGAGCGTGTCGAGGGGGCGGCGTTCAGCCCGACCGACCGCATCGGCCAACTCACCATGCGCAACCTCGACATCGCCGACACTCGCGAGAAGCTCGAGCTGTACTCCTCCCAGGGACGCCTGGCTGGCCAGGCCGACTGGGTGGGTTCGTTGGCCGAGGGAGGCGCCAAGGCCATCTCGTCGTCCTCCCATGAGGATGACGACGCCCAGCGCTCCCTGGACCACGCCGCGATCGACTTCGGGGTCGACTGACCCTCACCCATGGTCTCGAGCCTCCCCGGCTCGAGACTGCCCCCAGTCCTCGGACACCCCTCCCGGTGGCTGCACACGCTCGTCTAGAGTTGGGCCGTGCGCAGCTATCGGGAGGTTCTTGCGATCCGGGAGGTCTGGACGACCATCCTGCTCAGTGCCCTCACCCGCCTGCCCATCTTCGGGCTGACGATGCTCATCACCCTGCACGTGGTGGAGACCCTGGGAATGAGTTACCGGCTCGCCGGTGCCGTGACGACGTTCGTGACGATCTCGTCGATGATCTCCGCCCCGTGGCGCGGCTCGATGACCGATCGCAGGGGGCTGCGTCGCACGATGATCCCGTCGATCGTCGTCATGACGGCGGTCTACGCCGTCGCCCCGTGGTTGGGCTACTACCCCCTGCTGGTCATCCTGGCCATCGGCTACCTGTGGAACTACCCGATCTACACCATCCCCCGTCAGGTGCTCATCGCCACCGTGCCGCTGCGCAAGCGCCGGGCTGCACTGAGTCTGGACGCGGTGTCCATCGAGATCTGCTACATGTTCGGACCGATGGTCGCCATCATCATTGCCTCGTCCGTGGGCACCCGCGCGACGATGATCGGCTGTGCCGTACTGGCGGCGCTCGGAGCCACCGGGCTGACGATCCTCGATCCACCCATCGCCGAGACGAGTGGGGCTGCATCCGAGGGGCAGGCCCCCAGCAGCTCATCCCCCGACGGCAACCCCTCACCCGACCCGCGTCCTGCCACGGAGCCCGTCGCCCCGACACAGTCCTCGGCCACCGAGGCGCTGGCGGTGGAGGGGACGGCACGCGATCCCGACGCCCCCATCATCGACGTCCCCACGGCGCATCCCTCCACGACGTCTGCCCTGGCGTGGGTGAACCGATTCACCGTCGCCATCCTCATCGGATGTCTGGCCGCCGGATATACCCTGGGCGGTATCGAGCTCACGACGGTCGGTGCCATGCGAGAGATGGGCAACACCCAGGCCATCGGCTGGGTGCTGGCCTTCTCCGGGTTGGGATCGGCACTGGGTGGCACCATCTACGGGGCATTGAACCGTTCGGTGCCCATGCCCGTTCTGCTCACCCTCATGGGCCTGACGGCAGCTGCGACCACCCTGGCCACCTCTCCCCTGCAGGCTGGCCTCATCCTGCTGATCGGCGGCCTGTTCGTCTCCCCGACCCTCACTGCCAGTATCGACCAGCTGACCAGCCTCACCCCACCCAGCAGGCGTGGCAGCGTCATCGGGTGGCAAGGCTCCTTCCTCAACGCCGGGGTGGCCATCTCCGCACCGACGATCGGTGCGGTCATCGACGGGGTCGGCTGGCACCAGGCGTTCATCCTGTCCGGGGCCGTCGCCGCCGTCATTGGCCTGGCGGTGGGAGCCGTCATGCGCACCAGGAGCAGACGATCATTCCCATGACATTGGGCAGTCGCCTGTGAAAGGCCCGCCCTGCCCCTGCATTCTCAAGGCCGTCGCGATGACCATGAATCCACGACTGCGTCGTATGCGTTGGTTGTCGTGATCCAGATGCGTCATGTCGGTGCGTGTGGGGTATTGTGTTCGCTGTCAGCCTGATAGGGGGTTGATGCCCGGGTGGTGTGGGGAAGTCGGTGGGAATCCGGCGCTGTCCCGCAACCGTGACCACATTTCGTGTGTGGAAGTCGGAGTACCAGGCCACCGGTGGGGAGTGGTTTCTGGTTCCGTCTGGGGTTACGGATCGTCACCGACGCATGTCACGCCCGTGTCGGCCCGTGAACCTTCTTCCGGGACACTTTCTGAGGAGAAACGACATGACAACGCCTTCCAGGGACGAAGCACAGACCTCTGACGAGTCCGGCGATGACTGGCGCAATGACCCCTCCCAGCACCCGAGACAGCTACCTCACCGTGACCAACCAGGACCAGCCCCGCACCAACCACGCCGACATCGAAGACGCCAGCAGCCCCACACCGCCAGGAAAAAATCACCAACGACGCGCTCGAACAGCAGTACCGACGCGCCCCACTCGACGGCCTCATCGTCGGCGCCATCGTCGGAGCATTTTGGATTCTGATGACCTTGGGGATCTACATGTTCCAAACACGGGGATCGGAATACTACCGGGAAAACCTCGCCTCGGATTGCTCCCCCTACTTCGTCATGTCCTTTGTCTTTCCTGCAGTCGGATGGCTCACCGGGTCATGGGAAAGGGCGACTGTACCGTACTTGGAGCAAAGGGCAGTGAAGCAGAAATTCAGGAGGATTGGTGCCGCCATGGCAGCCCTCTGTGGTACGGCGCTTCTGATCATAAGTTTTGTTTCTGGATCCATCATAAAAGTTTACTCTTTTAACCAGGCTCCATTGATATATCTTTTCTACACGATTCAGGTATTCGTCTTCACTCTCGTCGGATGGATGCTTGGGGATGCGCAAACAAGTCTGAGAACCAGCAGGAAATATGTCATTCCAAAAATGTGTTTAGAAATGATGTCTGCGCTGATAATGTCCGCAACACTATCGATGGCTGTTATCTACGCGTTGGTATATTTATGGTGGAACTAGACTTCACTTTATCAATGAAGACATGCATATCTAAAAAAATACGCTCTTGACACCTTCCCGACCTTCACGAAATGAAAAAGCAGCCGCCAGATGATCGTGTGCCCTCACCGAGGGTTCTGGGATTTCCCATCCGGCTCGTCCAACTCTCCCGGAATGACCGTGCCAGCAATGATGTCTTCGGAATCGAGGTGTGAGCTCGAGGTCCGAGCACGCTGCCGCGTCTCTTCATCCGTCCCTCGTTGCCCCGAAGCGTCCTGCTCGATACGCTCCTCCGGGATACGATGCGCACTGCCCCCAGGTTGCGGACGCCCCTCGGCGTCAGCACGGGCGTTGGCCCGTTCACGCACCTGTTCCTCGGCCGAGGAGGTACTCATCGACTCGCGCAGGGTGTGCACCTTGGCACGACGACGGGCCTTCCCGTCCTCGACATCCCGATCGGCCCGGGGAAGTTCGTCGATCCTAGGGGTACGTCCCAGGTAGACGACGATGTCGCCCATCTTCGGATTGCTCATGTCCTCGGTGGCCACCACCGTCGAGCCGGGACGCACGATGAACAGGATGACCGCTCCGGACACGTAGTGGGTGAACTGGTCCCAGCCGAACTGCTCGGTGATGGGCAGTGCACGCACCCGCTGACCCTCACGCCAGTGCCGCTCCATCTCGGCATGGGTGAGTCCCGGGTTGAACGCCGTTCGGGCCTTGAGGGTGGAGACGGTGCCCGTGGTGCGATCCTTGGGGTGGCCCTCGTCGGCACGTCTGACCTGGAAGACGTTGGCCCGGCTCAGGACACGTCGGTACTGCACTGCGGCAATGGAGTTGGTGTTGTCGTCGGGGGTGCACGCCACCATGTAGTTGATGCCCGACAGGTCCATCTCCTCCACCGCGTACTCACTGAGGAAATCGGCGGCGACGGTGCGCAGACCGGCCTTGCGGGCGGTGTAGAGGTCGTAGCTGCGACGGGTGACGATGAGGGTCGGCACGTCCAGGGAACGCAACAACTTGGCCGCGTCGACGGCCCAGGGCGGCGATCCGGCGAACATGACGCCCCGAGGCTTGGCGCTGGCCAGGCCGAGTCTCTCCGCCAGCCGTCCGATCCCCAGGCCGTAGATGGCCACGGTGCACACGATCATGAGGAAGACGATCGGCACCAACTGGTCCACCTGGTCGGAGAGCCCAGCGAGGTTCTGGGCGAAGGAGGAAAGGTCAGCAGCCCGCTGCGGATCGGCGGCCATGAGCTGTTCGGCCTGGTGGGCGATGGAATCGGCGGTGTCGGAAAAACCCAGGGCGAAGACGGAGGTCACCGAGGCGGCGACGATGCCTCGCGGGGCCATGAATGCCATGAGCACCCGCTCCTGGCGGGTCGTCTCGGTGCCGTGCAGGCCGATGAACACCGAGAGTGGGCGGATGAGCAGCACCGAGATGGCGACGAAGGCCAGCCCGACTGGCAGCACCCGGACGATCTCGTCGGGATTGACGCGCCCGGCAAGCATGATGAACAGCGCCCCGACGAGCAGGATCTGCAAATGCTCCTTGAACTCGACGACGACGTCCAGCTCGAGGTCCTGGTTGGCCAGGAAGATGCCGAGCAGGGTCACCGCCATGAGCCCAGACTCCTCCTGGATGAGGTTGGCACCCACGACGGTACCACAGGCCACCGCAACGAAGATGACCCCCTGCAGGAAGTCCGGGATGAGCAGGCGCCGCAGCATGAAGGTGAGTAGCATGCCGATGGGGAAGGCGACGAGCACCGAGACCACCATCGTCCAGCCCAGCACGGCCAACCCGTGGCCGATGTGGTTGCCCCCGATGGACGTGATCGCCTGGTAGACCAGCAGGGCGAGGATCGCGCCGATGGGGTCTACGACGATGCCCTCCCAGCGCAACAGGGCCGAGACCCGTCTGGTGGGGCGCACCTGACGCAGGATCGGGTTGATCACCGTGGGGCCGGTGACGACGAGCAGGGCCCCCAGCAGCAAGGCGACCCGTATGTCCATGCCGAGCAGATGCGCGGCAAGAGCCATGAGCAGCCATGCGATGACGACCGTCACCGAGCACAGTCTGAGGATGGGTTTCCCGAGGTCACGCACCTCCCGGAGCTTGAGGGACAGCGATCCCTCGAAGAGGATGATGGCCACAGCGAGGTTCACCCCGCCGAAGAGCAGACTCTGACCGAACATCTCATCGGGGGTGACCCACTGACCGAGTGCGAAACCGATGATGAGCAGGAAGAGCAGCGCGGGCAGCTTGAGTCGCCAGCCGAGCCATTGAGCAGCCACGGCCAGCACCAGGACGAGGGCCAGGTACGTTGCTGGATTCACTTCGCAAGCTTAACCGAGGAGACGGGTGGGAACGAGCTGTGTTTCACCCCAGGCCCACCGGAACGATCACGCCCACCGCATAGCGAAACAGCCATGTTCACTCCGCGTTCACGTGAATCTGGCAATCTGTAACCCATGACGTTCTCCCCGCAGCTCGTGGCCCTGGACATTGACGGCACCATCGTGGATCGCGAGGGGCGTCTGCCAGATTCCGTGAGGGCAGCCGTCCACCGAGTGTGCCAGGCGGGGGTGCCCGTCGTCCTGGCGACGGGACGCGGGGTGACCGGGGCCATCGGCGTGCACAAGGAGCTGGGGCTTCCAGCAGGCCTGCTCGTCGTGTCGAACGGGTCGGTGCTGGCACACAGCGATCCACTGCGCGTGGTGAGCAGGCACACCTTCGACCCCTCCCACGTCATCGACGAGGTGCTGCGGATCCATCCACAGGCGCGTATTGCCGTGGAGGAGGTGGGCGTGGGTTTTCGCGTGAGCAAGCACTTTCCCGACGGTGAGCTCGCCGGTGAGATCCACGTGGAACCGGTCGAGGAGCTCAAGGCCACCCCTGCCACCCGCATCATCGTGCGCGACCCGGATGCCTCCCCCGACGTCTTCGTCGAGTTGGCGAACCAGCTGGGGATGACCGGGGTGACGTATTTCGTCGGTTGGTCGGCCTGGCTCGACATCGCTCCCCGTGGGGTGACGAAGGCGTCCGGCCTGCAGGAGGCGTGCGACATGCTGGGAATCCCCGCAAGCTCGGTGCTGGCCATCGGTGACGGCAACAACGACATCGAGATGCTGCGCTGGGCCGGCCGGGGAGTTGCCGTGGGGGATGCCCTCGACCAGGTGCGAGCCGCCGCCGACGCCGTCACCGCGGATTTCGACGACGACGGTACCGCCGCCGAACTCAACCGCTGGTTCGGCTGAGCCGGGGACTGCCAACGAGCAGGCCAGCGCGCCGCCACGAGTCCATCGCCCGGGCCCATCGACCGCGGCATGACGTTCCCGGGAGGACCGATCCGAAGGAATGTCCTCCTGGACTGCCGGAAAACAGCAGCGTCAACCGTTCATCGCATCCGTGTGCAGGCGAGCACCCCGCGCGGGATCTTGCACTCCTCGCCCAGGTCCATCGGCGCGATACGGCCGGCACTGCGCGCGCTGAACAGCTCGGGCAACAGACGGGCCGCCAGTGCGGCCGGCGAGATGGTGTTGACGTAGATCTTCGTACCACCCTCGAAACCGGCCAGGGTCGACACCCGCAACTTGAGGTTGACCCGCCACGGCACCGGCACGCCGACCCCGACCGGGCGGTGGTGCCACTCCTCGTTGCACGGCACGTGCGGACCCACCGCCACGTGCATGGCGTGCAGCAGGTCTGCCACGGCACCGATCTCCTCGTGTGTCATGCGCCACGGCTGGTCCAGGGCACTCGTCGACCAGATCTCCACCGAGGGGTATCGGTGACCGAAGCCGACGGTGGCCACGGCGTGCTCGTTGCGTGCCAGGACCAGTCCGTGGTCTGCGGCGAAATCCGGCCCGTACTCGTTGTGGATGTTCGGGTTGAGCACGACCTTGGGAAGCAGGGTCTGATTGTTGGTACCCAGCTCGTCGATGGCGACGAGCTGCTTGTGCAGGTGGTCGAACGACGCCCCAGCCGGCTTGAGCCAGTTCTGGAAGGCGACGACGTAGCGGGCCTGCGGGTTCTGGGCGTACAGGTCACCCATGGCGTGCACCGTGAGGCCGATGAAGGCGCGATGGTCGGCCACCGACAGACTTCCCGACCCGGCTAGGTCTGCCGTCGTCTGCCCGGAGTCGGTGTAGTGACGCCGGGCGACGATGACGTCGTGACCACCGGCGAAGAACGGTGCGGACCGTTCCCGGAGCTCACGTTCGGTGAGGTCCTCGGCCTTGAGGCCGGCATCGTTCGCGGCGAGAACGGCGTCAAGGACCTCACAGACGTGCGCCCTCCCGTCGGGATGGGCCAGGTAGGCCTCCTGACGCTCCCGCTGCTGCGGGGTCATCGTCATCCCGTGGTTGACGCGCCAGTAGCTCCACGGGAGGATCTCGAAGAGGTTGGGAATACGGCGAAACTGCGCCACCGTGTCGTCCAGCTGCCAGGACGGCACGTCCTTCACCAGGCGATGCCCGAAGAAGCTCCCCTGCGCATCGGCGACCAGACGAGCCTTCTCCGGCGGGGTCTGCCGCAGCCGGGACGGGCAGAACGCGCAGCTGGTGAGCCGGTCGTCCGCACTCAGCGGGCGGGCATCGGTCACCGGGGTGGCCAGCGGACGGGCGCCCCGCCCCGGAACCGTCCACACCTGGGTGCCGGTGAACGGGTTGCGCTGCTTGATGGTGCCGTCAGGCAGTTCGCGATAGTAGTCGTCGACCTCGTCGCCCATGAATCGATCCTGCTGTGCGCACCGGCCTCAGTTCTGGGGACGCAGCACCTCGGCACCGCCCAGGAAGGGGCGCAGGGCCTGCGGCACCCGCACCGAGCCGTCGGCCTGCTGATGGTTCTCCAGCACCATGATGATGATGCGGGTCATGGCGCACAGGGTGCCGTTGAGGGTGGCCAGCGGCTCGACGCCGTCGGGGCCGCGGTGGCGGATGGACAGGCGTCGGGCCTGGAAGGTGGTGCAGTTGGAGGTCGAGGTGATCTCGCGGTAGCGGTTCTGGGTCGGCAGCCAGCCGTAGCAGTCGTACTTGCGTGCCGCGGACAGTCCCAGGTCACCGGAGGCCACGTCGAGCACCTGGAACGGGATCTCCAGGGCCTCGATGAACTCCTTCTCGAATCCGAGCAGTTTCTCGTGCCATGCCTCGGCATCGCCGGGCAGGCAGTGGACGAACATCTCGACCTTGTCGAACCAGTGGACGCGGAAGATGCCCCGGGTGTCCTTGCCATAGGAACCGGCCTCGCGTCGGTAGCACGGGGAGAACGCCACGTACTGCCTGGGCAGCTCGGCGTCGTCGAGGATCTCACCGGAGTGGAAGGCGGCCAGGGCCACCTCGGAGGTACCGACGAGGTACTGCTCGTCCTTGGGCAGGTAGTAGACGTCGTCGGCGGCCTGGCCGAGGAATCCGGTGCCCTCCATGGCCGACGGTTTGACCAGCGCCGGGGGGATCATCGGGGTGAATCCCCACGTGGCGGCCTTGGACATGGCCAGGTTGAGCAGGGCGAACTCCAGCTGGGCGCCGACACCGGTGAGCACGTAGAACCGCGACCCCGAGATCTTCGTGCCGCGTTCCATGTCGATGGCGTGCAGCGCCTCGCCGATCTCCAGGTGGTCCTTGGGCTCGAATCCCTCGGCAGCGAAGTCGCGCGGGGTGCCAACCGTCTCGATGACGACGCCCTCGTCCTCGCCGCCAGCGGGCACGCCGTCGATGACGATGTTGCCCAGGGTCTTGGCGAGCTCGGTGAATCGCTCCTCGGCTGCGGCGGCCTCGTCCTTGAGCTGGCCCACCTGGGCGGAGAGCTCCTTGGTGCGGGCCAGCAGGGCGGCCTTCTCCTCACCCTTGGACTGGGCGATCTTCTTGCCCAGGCCCTTCTGCTCGGCACGGGCCGACTCATGGGCCGCGATCGCGTGCCGACGGGTCTCGTCGGCGGCAATGAGCTCGTCAACCACCGATGGGTCCTCACCCCGGGCGATCTGGGAACGACGGATGACGTCTGGATCTGTGCGCAGCAGCTTGGGGTCGATCATGGGTAGGAGTCTAGCCGCGCCGTGCGAGTTCGGTGAGCATCTGGGGGCCGGTGAGACGATGCGGACGCCACTGTGGCCCGGGCGCGGCGAGGGCCCCGGTGAGCTGACGGAGGTATTCGGCGCGGTCGATCTCGACGGCCCCCAGGCTGGCCAGATGGTGCGTGAGCCACTGCACGTCGAGCAGTGCAGTGGGGTGGACGGGCACGGCCTGCTGTCCAGGAGCAGGGCCGTCGGAGGGGGTAGGGGCGGTGCTGGTCGACTCGTCGCGCGCCGACGGCCCCGATGCGTCAGGTGGTTGGGTGGTGTCGGACGCGGTGCCGCAGCGGGATTCCTGGTCGGCGTCAACCGTTGGGGCCTGATCGCTCATCCCCAGCTCCAGGACGAGTCGGATGAGCGCGGTCTTGGAGGCGTCCCTGCCGTGCACCGGGTCGTGGAACATGGATTCCCCGCTGAACAACCCGCCGACGCTCACCCCGTACAGCCCACCGACCAGCCGTCCGTCCTCGTCCCACGTCTCCACCGAGTGGGCCCAGCCGTTGTGGTGCAATTCGGTGTAGCTGTCGATGATCGTCGAGTCGATCCAGCCACCCGGTCGAGACGGGTCGGCGCAGCGCTCGATGACCCGGTCGAAGGCCTGGTCCACCGTGGTCGTGCGATGTTTGGTGGTCTTGCGCAGGCTGGAGGAGACAGTGAGGCGGTCCAGGGGCAGGACGCCGCGACGTTGCGGCGACCACCACGCCGTGGCACCGCGGTACTCACGCGGTGCGTCGTCACCCAGCGGCATGGGAAAGACGCCCTCGTGCAGGGCGGCGAGCACCAGATGCGGGCCAAGCACCCCCGTCAGACACAGCAGGTCGGAGTCAGGCCACTGGTCCGGGTCACCGAAAAGGTCCATGCACTCCAGCCTAGGCAAGGCCAGCCTCAACAGAACAGCAAGGCATGACGCCATCGACAGCCGAGGCTGCGCCGCGATCCTTCACGCATCCTCACACCGCACCTTGCCAGGCCACCCCGGCCCTCTCACGCAACGGTCATCGGGAGAGGCCGTCGTGCAGTCTTCGCCCAGCCGCGTCACGCCGGTTGCGGGCGTCGATAGGCTGGAGGAGAGTCTCAGGAAGGATCGTGGCCATGAGCAAGTCTGGCGAAGCCCTGTCCAAGGCCCTCGTCGTGGCACCGAACGCGGCGTTGTCGGTGTTTCGCACCATCATGGACGTCGCCATCGACGGTGCCGGGCCGCTGCCAGGAGCTCGCAAGGCCGCTGGCGCGACGCTGAACCGCAAGGGTGAGATCGAGGCCGCCATCGACGCCTTGGTGCGCAACCACATCGGGATGGCCGGGGCTCAGGGATTCCTGGCGAATCTGGGCGGCTGGGTCACCATTCCGGTGGCTCTGCCGGCGAACATGGGCGCCCTCGCCACTCTGCAGGCACGTATGGTCGCCGCGATTTCCCACCTGCGCGGTTACGACGTCGACGACCCCCGGGTGCGAACCGCCATCTTCACCTGCCTGCTCACCCAGGACAGCGTGGACGAACTCATCCGGAACGAGAAGATACCCAGCACCCCCATGGCGATGGCCACCGCCCCGGTGAGTGATCCGGAGCTGGAGAAGACCGTGGCCACCCACGTCGTCGAGACCTTGGGCAGCCTGGCCACCGGCAAACGGGTGGCTGTCATGGGTATGAAGAAGATCCCGCTGCTCGGTGGAGGCATCGGTGCCGGCACCGACGGCATGGCCACCTGGCAGGTCGCACGCTACGCCAAGGAGCAGTTCCCGTCCCGGCGGATGGGCTGAGTCGACTTCGCCGAGGCCCTGGACACTCCCCAGGCGTGGGCCGATGCACACGCGACCTTGGCGCGGCCTGCCGTCATCAAGGACGTGACCCGCTTCAACGCGGTGCTCACCACCAGTCTCCTGGCGCGCATTGACAGTGCCGCCGCCGCTGCTGGCCTGTCACGTTCGGAGTGGATCAGGCGACGCTGCGCCGAAGCCACCACCGACGACGAGCACTGACCACACACGCCCATACTGATATAATTCAGCTGCCACGCGAAAGCGTCATCACAAGCGAAACCACGATTGTTGCGGAGACAGACCAGTGGCTGATTTCAGTGTTTTCGGCGATTACCAGGACCCCGTTCAATTTGATCCCGGAGTTGCCGAGGACTTCTCGGCCCAGCTGCGGTGGACGTCGCAGCGCATCAATATTTTCAACGCGAATCTCTCGCTGGTCCAGTCGACAGCTTCGCAGCAATTCCGAGGGTTCTTCGCCGAGGTATTCAGCCGCAACATGAAGGTTTGTTCCCAGGATGCGACGGAGTTGTCGGAGGCACTGACGGCCGCCGCCGACCAGGTCGACTACTTGGCCGAACAGGCAAAGCTGGAGAACCAACGGCGTGAACAGGTCCGTGACTACGTGTCCGCCCACGATGACTGGTGGGAGAAGGGCTGGGACTGGTTGGCAGGCACAGATGCCCCGCCGGGTCTGACTCCTGCCGAGCCACCTGCCACCCCACCGCTGAACCTGCCGTTCACCCAGCCACGTCAGCAGGACAGGTCAATCCGCGGTGCCTCGGGCGGGGTGACATCGGCCAACCCGAGCGACCTGACACGTGCCGCCGGAATCCTGGGTGACGCCGCTGTCGACGTTCCGCCAGGCAGCACGTTGAGAGCCGATTACGACTCCTTCTGCCGTGCGTGCAGGTATGGCCAGCTCGTCGTCGGCGACCTGTTCGAGCAACTGGACCGGTGGCGCGAGCTCAACACCGGCGACGTGAACTGGTTGAATGCCGTCGCCAAGGCGTTCGAGGCGGCCGGCGGCTCAGGCACTTTGAGCCTGCCGAACTCGGCTATCCAGCAGTCGCTGAGGGCCAACGGGGCGTCGGTGAACCGCCCCGATCTAGACGTCACGATGCCAACGTTGGCTGGCATCGACCCCGCCACCGGGTACATGGAGGATCCCATCAACTCCGCCACGGGAAACTTCGTCGAGCCCGAGACCGATCTGGGGTTCGACGGCGTGGGGACGGCGCTCGTGGTCGAGCGCGTGTACAACTCTATCCAAGCTGCCCAAGGTGTCTCCGGCGTCTTGGGGCCCGGGTGGTCGTGCGTGGCGGATCAGTGCCTGACCATCGAGACCGATCACTTGGAGTGGGTGCGCCCCGACGGGCGTCACGTCGTCTTCACCGCCCCAGCGGACTCCTCGACTGCCGAGAGCGACCCGGAACCGATACGGGCGGCGGAGGAGAATGCGTGGCTCAGCCACGTCGACTCCTCCGAGTTGCCGGGATTTGCAGACGTGGAACAGGACGCAAGTCGTTTCTGGTTGGTGTCGGACAACCGCGGCGGCAGGTGGGTGTTCACCGAGACCGGCGTCTGGATGTGCTCCGGCTCGTCGATCACCGACGTCGTGCGGGCACGCCGTGAGCACGGCCGTCTGAGCGGGCTGGACACCGCGTGGGGACGACGGATCACCTTCTCCTACGACGACGCCGGCCTTCTCGCCGGGGCAGCCACCAACGATGGACGACGCGTGCGTTACACTCACGACGACCGCGGTCGGCTCGTGCAGGTGGATCGTCCCGACGGTTGCCGACGCTACGAGTGGGATGGGACCTTGGTGACGCAGGTCATCGACGCTGCCGGGGTGTGCGAGTGCGTCAACACCTACGACGAGCGTGGCCGGATCGCGACCCAGCAGACCGCCGATGGTCGTCTGGTCCACGTCAACTACCTGCCCGGGGGTGTGACCGCCGCGTCAGACGCCGACGGCACACGCGCCAACACATGGATCGGTGACGCGCGTGGGCGTACCGTCGCCGTCATCGACTCGGACGGGGGCCGGGTGTCGATGATCCATGACAGGTTCGGCAACCTCCTGCGCACGGTCGACCGGACTGGTGCCGTCACCACGCACCACTACGACGAAAGAGGCCGATGCACCCATACTGGTCTGCCCACCGGAGCAAGCATCGATTACTCGTGGGACGCCTTGGACAGGCTCGCCACGGCGAGACTGGACAACGGTGCGACGACGACGTTCACCTACGTCGACACCTCACGCGGCCCGGCAAGCATCACCGACCCGGTCGGGGGCGTCACCCGTTTGGAGTGGACCAATGGGCTGCTGGTGGGTACCACGAACCCAGTCGGGGTGACCCTGAAACTGGGCTACGACGCCCACGGCGATCTCGTCAGTCTCACCGACTCCGCCGGGAGTGTGACGCGTCTGGTCCGTGACGAGGCAGGACGCGTCGTCGAAGCAACGTCACCGGCGGGTGCGACGACTCGACTCAGCTACGACGACGCCGGCCGTCTGACGTGCAGGGTGGACCCCGACGGTGCCACGTGGACCCACCGCCGCGACCAGGGCGGCCGTCTGGTCGAACTCGTCGCACCCGACGGGGGCGTCATCCGCTGGGGGTACGGTACCGACGGACGCCTGACGAGCGTCACCGACCCGGCCGGGCGCGTCATCGACCACGTCTTCGACGACCTCGGGAACCTCTCCGGTCTCCACCTGCCCGACGACACGGTGTGGGGCTTCGACCACGACGCCCTGTCACGGCTGACCGGGCTGGTCTGCCCCGACGGCGCCACGTGGGGTTACGGCTACGACGTAGACGGGAATCTCACCCGTGTCGCCGATCCGTGTGGGGGTGGCCAGATCTTCTCCACCACCGGCACGGCCCAGGCCACCTCGACCCCCGCGGGTCGCGTCCTGGATCGCGTCGACACCGACATCCACGGCCTGCCGGCCACCCACACCGACGTCACGGGTGCCAGCGAGTGTCTCACCAGGGATCTTGCCGGACGAGTCATCGAGTACCGAGACCCCGCCGAGCAGATCACCCGGTACGACAGGGACCTCGCCGGACGCATCACCCGCGTCGTCAGCCCCACCGGACTCGTCACCAGCTACCACTATGACGCATGCGGACGCCGTGATGCCGTCACCGACCCCGCCGGGGGCGTGACCCGCTACACCTACACCGCTGACGGGCAGGTCGCCACCGTCACAGACCCCACCGGCGAGATTGCGCACTACAGCTACGACCCATGCGGGCGTCTGACGGCAAGTCAGGTTCCCGGTGCCGGAATGTCACAGTGGCGCTACGACCGGTGTGGACGGCTCATCTTCGCCGACGACTTGGTCGAGGGTCCCCGCCATTTCCGCTACGACACCTGCGGTCAGTTGGTGGCCTCCACCAATCCCGCCGGTGGAGTGACGCGCTACTCCTACGACCGGTGCGGACGCCTGGTTTCCTCCATCGATCCTGCGGGTGGGCTGACGACCTACCACTACGACAGCTGCGGACGACTCACCGAACTCACCGACCCGCTGGGACGGACCACCCAGTACACTTGGGACGCTGTGGGCAGCCTCGTATCCGTCGGGCGCCCCGACGGTACCGTCCTGACGCACCGTTCCGGCCCTGACGGCATCGACGATCATATCGACGACGAGCTCGTGACCCGCACCCTGACCGACGCCAGTACGCGCACGATCTGCATTGACGACCACGCCGGTCCCGTCACTCGGCGCCACGTCCTCACCTACGATCCGCGTGGACTGCTGCTCACCCACACGAGTCTGCCCGTCGCGGAATCCGACGAGCCGGGCACCGGGCAGGAGGCGAGTGATCGGGGCGGGTCGGGTGTCGTCTCCGAGCAGTGGGTCTATGACGACGAGGCGCGCCTGAGACGCCACGTCACCGCAGCCGACGAGACCATCGAGTACGACTACGATGCCGCTGGGCGACTCGCCACGATCCGCCACACCCGCCTCGGCGACGTCCGCCTGGACTGGGATGGAGCCGGACGTCTCACGGACCTGGCCAGCCGCAGCAGCAGACAGCACTGGAGCTACACCGACGGATTCGTCACCAGCCACACTGGCCCGGCCGGCTCCACGACCATCGGACGCGACGAGACTGGACGTGTCACCGAGCTGTCCACACCTGACGGCCACTGGTACTACGCCTACGACGGCTCCGGCGCCCTCGCCGAGGTCCATACCCCTGAGGCCGCGCTGGCAAGCTGGGCATACGACACGTGCGGCAGGCTCACCACCGCCGTCACCGGGGACGCCACCCGTCGCTTCACCTACGACGCCGCGGGCCAACTGGCCACCGTGACCCACACCGCTGACGGGGCCACGAGGAACATCCGGTACCGCTACGACTCCTGCGGTCGGCGCGTCGAGGCCACCGACGACGTCGCCACGACGACGTACACGTGGGATCGGCGCGGCTGGTTGGCTGGCCTGACCTCCGCCAGCGGCACAGGAACCAAACACTGGAGCGTGCGCGTCGACGCCTTCGGCTGCCCCATCGAGGTCACCAGCCCCGGCGGTCACAGTCGGCTCGATTGGGACGTCAACCAGCACCAGCCCAGCCTGCAACAGGCCGACGACACACCGGTGATGGCACTTCCCGACGGCGGCCTGCTCACCTCCGATGAACCCGACGGGGCGTGGCGTCATCCCGACATCGACCCCGCAGACCCCTACCACCTCGCCAGTCGGCTTCTCACGACCGCCCTCGGCCACACCGGCGCCCACCCCACGCTTGGCGGTCTCGTGTGGATGGGTGAACGTCTGTACGATCCCGAGACTGCGAGCTTCCTCACCCCCGACCCGCAGCCCGCACCGACGGGTGCCCTGTGGCAGACCAGCAGCTACGCCTACGCGGCCAACAGTCCCTTGACGCTTGCGGACCCGATGGGGCGCAACCCCGTCACCGACGCCCAGATGCGCCAGTTCACGGACACCCTCGACCTCCAAGGTTGGTGGGGTCGGCATGGTCACGACGTCCTGTCCTGGCAGACCGGGGTGGGCGTGGGACTCATGGTCGTCGGCGGCATCCTGACACTCGTCCCGATTCCGGGACTGGGAGAGGTACTCCTCGGGGCGGGACTGGACATGACCATCCAAAAGGTCACGACCGGACACGTCGACGGGGTCGAGGTCGCACTGTCAGGCGCGCTCGCACCGATCGGTGGATTCGCGCTGGGCAAGACGGCCACACCCCTGGCCCGATCAGCCGTCGCCCGCGGAGTGACACTGAACGGCATGCAGGGCTTCACCATGGGCAACTACCACTGGGCAACCTCTCCAAGCCCCCACAACGCCCGCAGTTACGCATCACAGGTGGGTGGTGAGACCCTCAGCGGAGTGGCGCTGGGAGCCCTCACCGTCCCAGCCGGGAACCGCATCGGTCAACCCATCTATGATGCTATGCCCGAGGCCATTCCCCTCGGACACTTCGACGGTGCCCGGAGCTACGACATCGGTGGGCCCGGGAAACTACGAGAGTTCGCACGCAGAGTGACGGGACAGCTGACAACTGAGCATGCCAATTCCTTCCGTTCCTCCTCCTACGACAGAAAGCTTTCCCTCAAGCCGTTCCCGGTCTACCGGGCGTGGAGCGGCGACCCTACCGAAAACGAGGCCGGGCGATTCGTCAGCCGGACGCGGCCGACCGGCCCGATGCAGGCACGACTCGACAGCGCCCTGGTACCGCAATGGGGCAACGACGCCGACCACGTCACCAAATTCACCATGCCCACGGGAAGAATCTTCTACGAAGGGGCAACAGGCGAACAACCCATGATCTACTCCGACGACCCCGCCTACACCCTCGGACAGCTCCCCGGGGGCGGAAACCAGATCATGTTCAAGAAAACCCCCAAGGAATGGAAAAGGCAATGCCATCCAAAGAAGCGATAATC
>OJLS01000028.1_pt1 | contig 36598 bp, 53 predicted proteins | sample 1597081 | NCBI WGS metagenome assembly OJLS01 (sample SAMEA3904663, study PRJEB24821) | metagenome | biome: Builtin; feature: hospital; material: surface | place: USA | collected 2013-05-22
GGGGTGGCACACACGGTGGCCCCGGCGACGGTCGATGTGGTGCCGTCAGTGAAGGTGGCGACGAGGTGTCCGCCTTGGCAGGCCAAAGAGGCGAGGCCGCGACCGGCAGGCCCACGTTCTCCCGTGGCATCTCGACCCGGTTGGCCTGGGTCCCCTTTATCGCCCTTCGGACCCGGGACCGTAGAATCAGCACCGTCCTGGCCGGGTGCCCCGTCCTTGCCCGGTGCTCCCGTGGCGTCCTTGCCGGGTCTGCCAGCGGCGCCAGCCTTCCCGGTGGCATCACGTCCGGGTCTTCCGGCAGGCCCGGTCACGCTGCGGCCAGGCTGTCCCGGCGACCCCGGCTTCCCGGCGGGACCTATAGGTCCCGCCGGGCCGGGGGCTCCGGCGGTGGGTGCGGGGGCGTCACGGACCCGAGATTCGACGCGACTGGCCTCATCGCACAGGCCTGCCTGTCGCAGTGACCGGCCCTCATCGGTGCTGGTCGCGCACGCGGCCTTGACGCGCCCGGCCAGCGATTTCGCGGCGTCCGCGTTGCTGGCAGCCTGTGACCCGGCGGCGTCACGCTGGCCCTGGATGTGCCCGGCCCAGCCCGTGAGCGCGGCCACCACGATCACGAGGAGCGCCAGCATGGCAGCCTGCCACACGTTGAGACGCTCCGATGATTGGCGCTGGCGGCGCTCCGTTTCGAGTTCATTCGTCGGCGGCATTGGTCATCCAATCTGGCAAGTCTGGCAGGGACATCGGGGCTACGGTGCCCGGCAATGATGCGTTGTAGCGGCGTGTAGCGCGGCGGGCCTCATAGGCCCACTCCTCGAGCGCGTCGATCTGGGCGGCCTGGTGGCGCTGGATTTTGCGGGACCTGTGCGTCAGTGCTGGCAGTGCTGTGAGCAGGGCTGCCAGGACTGTCGCGATCCCGGTGACGATCGTGGAGGCCAGCCCTCCCATGGCGGCCTCCTTAGGTTAGGTCGTGCTCGCTCCATGCGGCGGCGGTCAGCAGTGCCAGCGGGGTGCACACGAGCAGGCCGAGCATGGGGGCGACGAGCGAGGCGGGCGGTCTCGTGTCGACCGACCATGCCAGGTCGAGGGCCGACCACACCGCCCATGCGGCGGCGCTAAGGCTGGCTCCGCATATCCCCACCAGGTGGGCGGGGCGGATTGCAGCGATGGCGAGGATGACGGCTGCGGCCCCGTGGACGCTCACCCACCACCAGTCGTCGACCAGGGCGACTGGCTGCGACAGCCCGTGGATCGGCAGGATCGCCGGTGCGGCCCGGTCGGCAAGGTGCAGGCTCAGCATGAGCACGTGCGTCCACGCCAGCAGGACCGTGATGCGCACGACCAGGTGCGGACGATGGCGCAGGTGGGCGAGAAGCTGGCGCACGTCGTGTCGCATGTCACCTCCCAAATGCCTGCCAGGCTGCCGTGATGGGTGCGCTTACCCCAGTCGCACTCCCGTCGACCGTGTAGATGACGAGAGTGAATCCGGTCGTGGTGACCTTAGATGCGGAGACTGCCCACATGGCCGTGCCGCCGGGGAGTGAATCGCCGCGTGAGGCGATGACCGATGGCGGAGCCACGAAGGTGTTCTTGAAGGATATTTGGTATGTGTATGCAGCGGACCCCGACGGTCGGATGTCCTTCGTGCCAGATTCGAAGTGGCCAAAGCCCAGGCCGTCAGTGGCGGCCTTAGTGGCGTCGGAAGTATGCTTGATGACGGCTACGTCGGTGTCTATCGCGGTTGCCAGCTTTTTGACGTCGCCAGGGATGTCTACCGGGTCGCCGGTGGTGGGAAACGGGTAGTTACGGTTGGTGGTTGATCCAGCCATGTCATCTCCTTGTCATCGTGATTTGTCCTGAGGTCACGTCGGTGCCGACTCCGACGAGGGAAGTGATGTCGGCTGCCCCCGTGGCGGTGACCCCGACCCCTTGCGCTGCTCCGGTGAGGAGCTGCCAGGTGATGGTGGCGGGCAGGGGGATGGTGCGGGTTTCTCCGGGCAGCCACACGCCAGCGTCGACGGGGTCACCAATGGGGGATGGCGTGTCGGAGCGCGTGGATGCCGTGTGTCCCACGAGGTGGATGGCTGCGGGGGTTTCGCCCTTGTCGCCGCGAGTGATGGTGATTCTCGCTGAGGCGGCTGGCCAGCTTGATACCGCGTCGATGTGGGCGTCGTAGAGCCAGCAGGCCAGTGTCGCCCCTGTGCCGGTCATGGACTCCTGGATGAGGGTGTCGTCGGCGGACCAGCTGCCATCCCATGTTCCGGAGTCGACGGCCTGCAGCGTGACGGTAGTGGGGTCGTCTGGTGGAGTGAGGACGTCCGGGAGGGCCGTGGTGGCCTGCATCGGGTTGTCGGGCTGGACGTTCCACGCGATATCAGGGGGCAGCTTGCGTGTCCAGCCCCGAGTGCCGTTGGCGACGGCCCCGTCGATGGTCCACTCGATGGACACGGCACTGCCAGCAGACAGATACCCAGATCCCGGAAGGGCAGTAAAGGTACAGCGTCCGAGGGTGGGGTGAGTGGCCTGCACTGTGACATCTCGGATGTCGTTCGCGTTGGCCATATTGAGACTCACGAGCGTTCCGAAGGTTGGCCGGTAGGCCAGTGACCGGACAACCCGGATGGGGCCGACAGGCGACGGCTCGACGATGACGATGTCGCCGTCCTGGTGCCACCATCCCGCCATCTCGTTGACGGCGTCGAGCTGTGAGCCGTTGACGATGACCGACATGATGCCGGGGCCAGCGTGATCTCCTGACACGATGCCGGTTCGTGGCATCTCGTCGGGGCGTACAGCCACGATGTCGGTGAAAATGTCAGCCATGCCACACCTTCTGCCATGGAACCTGGACGGTGAGCTTCATTGAGCCGTTGTCGATGTCGACCTTGGTGATGAGGCCGGACATGGCGTCACCGTCGGGTAGCGTGATGGATGCCGTGTCAAGGACGTCGATGGCGGGGTTTGCGGGGGCCTCGATGGTGATGTTGGCCATGCGGGAGCCGCGCAGCGCATCGAGTTTTTTAGCGGCGGCAGTGTTGGCGAATTGGGTGGAGTGCACCATCTTGGAGGTCGAGATGTCGGGGATGCGACCAAAGGGGCCACCCCATGCCAGCGGCCCGGAGCTGTCGTAGGCGGCACCCCAGATTTCGAATCGGTTTCCGGTGTCGGTTTCGGCCTTGACGGCAGCGCCGTTGACGAGGCCGGTGCGGGAGGCCTCGGGGGTCCAGGAGACGGCCACGTCGGTGCCCACCCGGTACGTCCAGGTGGTACCCGTGCCAGCAGTGGACGAGATGAGCTGGAGGAGACCGGAGCGGTCGCACCAGATGGTGCGCCCATCAATGGCGACCAGCTGGAGGGCGGCATCGAGCTTGGTGGACCCCCACTCCATATCCGAGGGGACTGGAGTGGTGGCCGACCAGCGACCGAGCCGGATATCAACGCCCTTGACGATGCGCACCCAGGCGTCGCGGACAGTCTGAGCGTGAGGCTGGACCCAGTTGGTCCACTTCTCGTCGGCGAGCTGCTGCAGCATGTCGCGGGCGGTGGGCTGGAGAGTCTGCCCACCGGTCCACCACTGGCCGTTGGACTGCAGCACCATGGCCGCCGACCCGTCGGGGCCAGAATCCTCGATGCGAAACACTCCAATGGGGATGATTTGTCGCCATGCGTCGCCGACTGTGAGCATCGCCCTGACGATGAGCTGCTGCCCCCACGGAGCCAGCGGGGAGAGCGGGTCCGGGGTGAAGAGGCTCGAGTCGGGGTCGGAGATGGTGGCCTTGACCTCGCGGGTGATCTGCTGGCCATCCCATGACGCCGAGAGCGTCAGCGAGTCGACCTGGATGTCCGAGGCGAGGACCTTGCCGCCGCGCACGGAGGTTGCCAGCCAGAGGAGCTGGTGGGGTGATGACAGGGCGTCATTCCACAGCGACGATACTGGGTATCCCATCAGAAAATACCCCGCTGTGCGTCCAGGTAGGCTGTCCACAGTGACGGCAGCCCGGCATAGGTGGTGACGCCCTGGGCTCGCGCATAGTCGGCGAGGCCCTGATAGGTCCAAGGGGAGACGATGACAGGCAGCACGCCTGGATCGACCTCGTCTCCGGTGATGGTCCAGGTTGTCTCGGTGTGGCCGGGGTTGTCTGTGAAATCTCTTTCACGTCGCTCCACCGCCTCGGCGACGGTCATATACAGCAGGCCGGTACGGTGCCGGATGGCTGGGGCGCGGACAAGCACCATGACGGAGCGTCGCAGCAGGTCCTCGAATCGCTGCGCAGACTCCAGGTCGGACAGGCGTATGACGAGGGTACGTTTGCCGCCGAGCTGGCGGACTCCGACGACAGCCGAGGGCAGGTTGGTGGTCCATCCTGGTGTGGAGAGTGTGACGCTCTGCTCGAAGCTCACCTCGTCGTCGGAGCCTGCCATGAGGTCGACGTGGAGGGCACTTGCCGGGTCGAGGGGGTTGGATATCCAGCAGGTGTCACAGTCGATGGTGTCTGTCTGGAAGGACGCCACCCGGTTCTCTAGATGGCCACCCCTGGAGTTCATGGCGATTGCCCGGTATGTGACGTTTGCGCCGAGAGGGGCGTCCCAGTCGACGACGAGGCCCTCATTTCCGGAGATGATGACATTTTCCGCGCCACGCACAGGGGTCTCACTAGACCCCACGATCCGACTGACACTCATCCGCTCGGTGCCGGATGGGGTATCGCTAACCGTGATGACCATGTGGGGCGGATCGTCGGCCCAGGTGGCGGTGATGGTCATGCTCATCGTGTGCTCCTGACGAGATTGCGTGCCGTGGAGCGGTTGGCGGCGATGATCTTGGCATCTACCGCGTTGGCGAGCCCCGGCACGGACAGGGTGATGTGTACCCCGGACAGGTCGAGGCCGCCCGCGCCGTAGCCGGGCTGGGCGGTTCCCGGCGGGGTGATGGGGCGCGACGATCCCTGGGCTGGCAGCGCGCCGAGGCGGCGCCCCGTCTCCTGCCACAGCTGGAGCGACTGCGCCCGCTTGGAGGGCGACAGCGGAATGTATGCCTCGCCACCAGTTTCCGGCTCGCCCCAGATGCGCAGCCCGGAGCCGCTGGAGAAGCCGCCGTCGGCGAAGTGGGTGGCCGACACGAGCCCCAGCCGGTCAGAGACGTGCTTGAGGGAGTTGGAGGCAGAGTTGAGGCTGTTGACGGCCTTCTTCCCGCCTGCAAGCACGTCGCCTGCCAGCTGAAGGCCGCTCGGCCCCATAGCGGTGATGGTGTCGATGTTGTCCTGGGTCAGGCCGAGGTTGCGCAGCCTGGCGAGCCTCCACCGGAAGAGGTCGAGCTCTTCGACGCCTTGGCGCATGGATGCTGCCCAGTCCTGCCAGGACCCGCCGACCCGGTAGTCCTTCGCCATGGATGCGCCCGCCTGCTCCGCTGCACGGGCCAGTGCTTCCTGGGCTTGGCGTGCCTTGTCGGTGGCCTCTTTCTCCTTGTCCTTGGCGGCATTGAGGGCGTCGCCGAGTTTCTTTTCGTTCTTGGAGTGGCGGCGGCGTGCGTTCCACCAGGCACGAGAGGCGCGCTGCCTGGCTCGAGTGGCGTTGGCGGCATCTTTGACAGCCTGAATGTAGTCGACGAGCTCACCTGTGGGGCGGGCCTCGATATTGAGGATGGTGCGTGCCTGGCCGCCGCTGATGCCGCCGTTGGCGAACCATTGCACAGCCCCGCCGAGGCGCTGCACGGTTTGTGTCGCGATTTCACGGGAGCGGCCCCGCTTGGATCGAGCGAAGGGAATGTATGCTTCACCTTCTGTTTCGGGCTCTGCCCAGACGCGGTAGGCGCCAGCCTTGGCGATTTGGGCATCATGGCGCTCGTACAGGCCGCCGTTGGCGTGGAACACTCCCTTGAGGGCGCTTCCCACAGTGCGCACGGTGGCCGTCACTGTCGTGGACAGCGGCCTGGTGAGGGCCTGGAGGGCCGAGCGTGCCCCACTGGTGTCGGCGTGGGCGGATACGTTGACGTGTTTGCCGTTGACGCGGCTTGCTGTGCTTCCCAGGTTTTTGACCTGTCCAGTTGCTGCGGTGGCTCCTGGCGCGGATGTGGCGACGCGAGGACGTTTGCGCCCCACGTTGTCGGCGGTCGATCCGACCTTGGCGAGCTGACTGCTGGTCTTGGCGGCGGTTGGCGCTGACGGCTTGACTTTGGGGCGCTTCTTGCCGAGTTGATTGGCTACGCCCGAGACTTTGATGAGGTTGTTAAAGGCGTTACCGGCCCCGGGTGCACTAACCTTAACATTAGCTTTGCGCCCGTTGACCTTCTTGGCCTTTGTGTCGACCTTTTGCAGTCCAGAGAGAGTGCCATTGGTGTTCTTCAACCCCAGCGGGATGAGAACGTTTTTGCCGTCGAGTTTGTCGACCTTGTATTTGAGGCCGTCAATTTGGACGGTAGCGCCATAGGCCCCTGGGGCTGACGCGGTGACGAGAACCTTTTTCCCGTCAACGCTGGTGGCCTCCTTGCTCAGGATTTTGAGGTCACGGGAGGCGCCGTCCTGCATGGTCGCTTTGACCACAATCGGCGGACTGGAATACATCGACCAGGTTTGCGTACGCAGGTCCTGCAGCTGCTTGGACGCGGCGTCGAATCCTTTGGACTCGGCGGTGGCAGCCACCTTGAGCTGCTGCTCCTTGGGGAGCGCTTCGAGGTCGGTTTTGAGGGTGTCGACGGCCTTGGAATCAGTTTCGCCCTTGATGCGGACGCGCACACCATCCTTGGTGTACTGGATGATGCCATCCATTTCCGCCTTGAAGGCATTGGCCTGGGAAATGGCTGCGTTGAAGCCGTCGGCCTTGGCGGTGGCAGCCACCTTGATCTGCTTGTCCTTGGGCAGCTGCTCCATCTTGGCGCGCAGCCGGTCGAGGTCTGCGGTTGCCGTGGCCTTGACCTTGAGAGTGATGCCCTGTTTTGTCACCGTCGTGGAGACGGTGTTATGGAATTGCTGCAGCTGCTTCTTGGCTTCGTTCAGGCCCTTGGTTTTCGCGGTGATGGACACCTTTTGAGCGGCCGCCTTGGATAGTCCGTCGAGCTGCTCGCGTAGGGCGTGGACCTTGCCGGGGTCGGTGTTGCCCTTGATCTCCACCGTCACGCCGTGCTTGGTGGTTTCCTGGAGCCCCTTGGCCTGCTTCTCGAAGTCCTTGGCCTGGGCCATCGCCGCCTTAAATCCCTTGGTTTTCGCGGTGGCGAGGACTTGGGACTGCTTCTTGGGTGGGACCTTGGCGAGTTCGGCGTTGAGCTGCATCACCTGGGCGTGGGTGCCGCCCTTGATGATGGTCTCCACCTGGACGCGCTTCTTGTCTGGGACGATCCCCAGCGATTTCGCCAGCTTCTCGTTTGCGACGGCGGCGCGGTTGACCGCCGACGGCACCTCGCCGCGCAGCCAGCCAGCATAATCCCTGGCAGACAGCCCAGTGACACCGAGCTGGCTGGCTGTCGCGGCCAGATTCTCCTGGAGCTTCGGGAACAGCGCCATGAGCGTGTCGTCACTGATGTGGTTGGCCTGGGCCGCATCGGCGATTTGTTCCCAGTTGCGCTGCAGGTCTCCCCAGGCGTGCGACCCGGCGAGCCCCGACAGGGCCTCGTCGAACTTCCCGAGCTGCGCCTTGGACTGCTGCGACAGGTCTGCAGCGGAACCAACCAGGGAGGCGACCCGCCCCTCTTGGCGCTCCAGGAAGCTCAGGTTCTCGCCGGTGGCGTGGTTGAGGGCGTCTTCGAGCCCGTTGAGGTTTTCACGCAGTGGCCCGAATCCGCCGTCGTTGACCTGCTTCAGTTTGGCGTCGAGGTCAACGATGCCGATGCTGGCCTGGTTGGCCCAGTCGGCCATCGAGCCGAGCTGCTTGTCGATGTCGGCGGCATGGTTGGCGCTGTCTTGATGTCCCCAGGCGATGGCGATGGCCCCCAGCCCGGCGGCCACGCCGAACAGCTTTCCACCGAGGCCGACAGAGGCTTTTCCGGCACCCTTCAGTGTACCCTCCGCTGCCGCGGCGGCTCCTGCGGCCTCACCGGCGGCCTTACCGGTATCAGACAGGGCCTTACCGGCGCCCTTGGCAGCTCCTGCAGCCTTGGTGGCGGCCTTACCTGTGCCAGACATAGCCTTACCGGCTCCTGCGGTGGCTCCTGCGGCTGCGCCAGCAGCCTCACCGACACCCTCCATGGCGGCCTCCGCTGCTGCGGAGGAGACTGCCGCCTTGCCGGCAGCCTCACCGACCCCCTCTAGGGCTTTCGCCGCACCGGACGCTGATTTTGCAGCCCCGCCGCGGCCGGTGAACGCTCCAGCAATTCCAGCAACACCGCGAACGGCCCTGAATGCTAGACCGACATCTTTGACGGCGCGGGCCACCCTGCCTATCTGGCCTGCGGCGATCAGAGATACGCCACCGAACGCGCCGATTTGGAGGATCATGTCCTTCGTGCGATCCGAAAGGCCGTTGAACTTGTTGGCGCACTCGGAGACCTTTTGGGCCGCTCGCCCGAGGACTGGCAGGGCGGCCTGCCCGAGACTGATAGCGGCATCCTTGATGCGGTTGACGGCCAGCTGCATCTGCGATGCAGTGGTCTGCTGGCGGCGGCCGAACTCCTCCTGCAGGGCCGTGTTTTGTGACCAGCCTTCGCCTGCGGTCTTAAGTGAGCTTGCCAGCTGGTCCTGGGCGTTGCCAGCCCCGGCTGAGGCGCCAGCGAGTCGCTTCATCGCATCGGTTTGGTATTGTCCTTTGATGCCCATCTGGTCGAGGAGTTTCGACACATCCTGACCGGATTTGGAGGCCCGACCTAAACCTTCGATCAGAGCGTTTGTTGCCCCGGCGGCGTCGGTCTGCCATGCCTTTTTGAATTGGGCTGCCGACATGCCGGACACTTTCGCCATGGTTTGCAGGCTTTTCCCACCGGAGCGTACGGCGCTGTCAATTTTGATCCAGTTGCGGGACATGGCGGTGCCGCCCGCCTCAGCGTTGATGCCCACCGACGCCATGGCGGCACCGAACGCCATCACCTGCGACTCGGACATGCGCATCTGCTTGCCGGTGCCAGAGAGCCGCTGACCCATCTCCACAATGTCACGCTCGGTGGTGGCAGAGTTGTTGCCCAGGTCGACGACGGTAGCGGCGAGCCGGTCCACGTCCTTGGGGGCGGTGCCCATGACGTTCATGAACTGGCGCAGACTGGTGGCAGCCTCCTCCGATGTCATGTTGGTTGCGGTGCCCAGTTTGACCATCGTCGACGTGAACTTGGCCACATCCTGCTGTTTCACACCCAGCTGGCCTGCCGCCTCGGCGACCCCGGCGATCTCCTGATGCGACACGGGCAGCACGCTGGCGAGGGAGCGCAGCTGGCCTTCCAGCCGCGCATACTGGGCCGGTGAGGCGTCAACGGTTTTCTGCACACCCGTCCAGGCTGATTCCCAGTCGACAGCAGCCTTGACCGCCCCACCAACACCAGCTGTGACAGCCAAACCTGCTTTGGTGGATGCGGATGCCATCCGGTCGAAGGCGGCCCCGTGGGCCTTGACTTGGCTTCCGAGCTGCTTGGAGGCGGTGGCTGCACGGGCCATGGCGGCGGTGAAGCCGTGCGTGTCGGCGTTCAGCTTCACTGTCACGGTTTTGTCAGCCACAGCGTCTCCTTCATGTGCGGTGTGTCACTGGAATTGTTTTGCCCATTCGGTGATGTGTTTCCGGTCACCGTGGATCCAGCGGCGAGCCCTCTCCGGGTCTGGTTTCTGGTCTGTGTGGCCGTCGCGGCGGGCCTGGGCCACCTGATCCCGGTCCAGCGCCTGCAGCGATGGGCAGGTGATGGCGGCTCCGGTGTAGTCGGCTGCGGTTTTGCCGTCATGGCTGGACATGGGCTGGCCGCATCCGGGACACAACGTGGCCTCGTAATCGTCGAGGGCGTCGAGGATGGCGCGGTCCTCGGGGGTCCACTGTGTCCCGTCGTCGCGGCCCCAATACACGGTTGGGGGTATCGACCACTCGCGAGCATGGTCGATGTCGCGGCGTATCTGCGGGTCGGCTACCGCCTCGCTCAGAAAGGGAGGTCAATAGTTTCGGTGCAGGCCTCCAGCGCTGCAGCCCAGCAGTGGGACACGTCGGCAGGAGAGAGGTTGGCAAGGAGGGCGTCCAGGTCCTCCTTGGTGAGTCCTGCATCGTCGCCGGTGACGGTTGTTGCGCCGGTGAGGCACTCCCTGGGGAGCCTGGACTGCTCGACGATGGTGCGCACCTCGTCGTTGTCGATGGTGCGCAGTTCTGCGATGAGCCCGTTCCAGGCGGTGGTGGTGAGCCCGGTGAAGACGAGTCGGATGCTGGATTGTGCCAGGCGGTCGCGGGCGTCCTTTTCGGCCTTGGTGGCGGCGGTTAGTCGCTTCTTGGTGGCGGAAGCTGAGCCGATGGTGCCTCCCGTCTCGTCTGCTGCATCGTCGGCGGCGGCCTTGGCGTCAGTCAGCTCGGCGTCGGCGTCTTTCCAGGCGCGTGCGCAGGCTGGGTCTAGGCAGATGTCGACGTGCCTGGTGGGGCGGTTGGTGCCTGCCACGTAGGCCTGCATGAGGGTGCGCATGTCGGGGGTGCCAGTCATGGGGGGTTCTCCTATGGGTGCCGGATGGGTGCCAGATGGTGGGGGTGGCCAGGTCTAGGGTCTGGCACCCAGCGAGCCCTAGACCTGGCCACGATTTCAGGCGGTGACCGCGCCGTTGAGGGTGCGGTCGGACACGGACCAGCCAATGTTCATGGTGAACATTTCTCCGTCGTCGGTGGTGAGCTTGCCGGGCGTCTTGGTCTTGACGGTAGCCTTCCAGGCGTAATACTTCTGACCTGCGGCGACGTCAGCCTCTGGCTTGACGGCGGGAAACTCGACGACGATCCAGTGAGAGCCGGGCTCGAGTCCGGCGATCAGCTTGTCCTCCTTTTGGGGGTCGGTGATGACGATGTCGGTGTCGGAGATGCCATAGGTGACAGGGCCGGGGCGCTTGGAAGCGTTGCGGCGGCAGATGCGCTTGTCCTCAGACTCGGAGGCATCCGAAGAGGTCTCAAAAGACTTCAGGGCGCAGGTGATCGCAGTGCCCGCATTCAGCTCGGTGACGGTGGCGGCGTCCAGCTTGGCGATGGACGGCACGATCATCACCTTGGAGTTCTCGATGGTCTCAATGCCCTCGGGGTTGTAAACGCTGACGGTCATGGGTCACTTCTCCTTTTTCGGGGTGTCGGTCTTGGTGGTGTTGTCGGTGCGGGGCTTGGTGGGGAGTGGGCGGCCCTGCGGGTCGGTGGCGGGATGGTTGGCGAGGATGCGCGCACCGTCTGGGACGGCGTCTGCGGGGACGGTGCGCTGGCAGGTGCTATCTGCGATGCGCACCCACTTGGTGTCAGTCACGGGGCCTCCTTGGGGTGGTGATGTGAAACTCGCTGGTGCAGGTCCAGCACCAGTCGGTGGGGTCGCCTCGGTCTGCCAGGACGGGGCCTGAGGTGACGTGGGTGAGCCGGTATCCGTCGATGCGCTGTCCGTCGAGGGCGTCGACGACGCGGCGGGTGTGGAGGCGGGTTCCTGCCGGGTTGTTGGAGACGGCCATGACGTCGACGGTGACATGCCACAGGGGCCTGTCTCCGAGGGTGGTGGCGAGTCGACAGTCACGCTGGGTGACGATCGCGTAGGGGTAGATATTGGGTTCTGAGTGGCGCCCGTCCAGGCCATTGCCGGGGACGAGGGAGACGATGTCGGTGATGACGTCAGTCAAGAAGCGTGCCTCCTATCTGCTCCATGGCTCGCACGAAGCCGGGTGTGGCATCGTCGAGGGCGGGGCGCATGAATGGGCGGGCCTCCATGTGGCGGGTGCCCCACTCCAGGAATGGCGCGTAGTAGGTGGTGGGGCCGATCTCTGCCGACATGCCACCCGCCGAGGCGGTGGTGTGGATGGATTCGCGGGTGGCCCCGGTGTCGACGGGGCAGCGCTGTTTACCGATGCGTTCCACGTCGAGGGCGGATTTGCGGACTGCCTGGCCTACTTTTTTAGTGGCCTTGTAGCCGGTTTTACCGAGGTCTGCGGCGAGCTGGTTCAGCTGTGAGGTGTCGACGGTGAATGCCATGCTCTCACCAGGTAGGCCTTTCGGGTGATGGACCAGGACTGCTGCTCCACGTCGACGACGCGCCAGGTTTTCAGATTGCTGTAGTCGTCGCTTTCGGTGACGGTCAGCATGTCTTCTGGCTGGATATCGACATCGAGGGCGGTCTTGCAGACGTGTGTGGCGATGCCGATCGGGTCATCTGCGGATGTGGACTGGTTAGCCTCGCCGTTAATGCGCTGCACCAGGCACTTGATGTCGGCGATAGGCGTGTAGCTGTCCCGTTCCACGCCGTCGGCGTCGAGCTTGCTGCCGCTGTTGCGCACGACGGTCGCCGTGTCTGTGTAGAGCTGGCTGTGCCATGTGCGGGCCGTGTTGATGGCGCGTGTCAGGTCCATGAGGTGTCCCCCCAGCCGCGATACAGGTCCGTGGTGGGGCTGTAGGCGTGAGGCTGGCCCACCTCGATGAGGGCGAACCCTCCCCGGTGGGTGTCGGCCCAGATGCGGGAGCGGCGTCGCCATGCGGCGGCGGTGGCAGCCCAGTCCTTAGGGGTGACGATCATGGTGGTGCCCTCGGAGGTGACGTGGGTGAGCTGGTCGCCTTCCAGGGATGCCGCCAGTGTAGCCGCCTCGGCGGCAGCCCACCACTGGTCGTAGGTGGGCTGCCAGTCGGGGTCGGCGGGTAGGCGTCCGTGGTCGTCTGGGATGGCTGAGCTGTCGACGCACTCGGCTATCTGGAGGGTGTCAAGCGCGTCGCCGAGGAGCCCGCTCACGTGCAGTATCGCGAGATTTCTGTCCACTGTCGGGCTCCTTCCTGGGCGTCCATCCGAGCTTGGCGGCCAGGTCTGGGGGGCAGGTGACCTGTGTGCCGCCTGGTGTGGTGAAGGTCACCTTTGCGTCACTCATGCGGCGTTAGTGAGCTTGACGAACTGCTCGGGGCCGGTGATGAGGCAGCCGAACTCCGCCTCGGCGAGGATGCCGACCAGGTTGTTCTGCCACAGCGGGATGAGCTCGCCGTTGATCTTGACGGTGGCCTCGGTGGAGACGGAGTAGGAGATGCCTCCCACCTGTCCCCACACGATCTTGGACCAGTCGCCGCCGTAGCCGACGACAGTCTTCTTGTCGGCGGTTGCGACACCGTCGCCGATGAACGCGGAGCGTCCCAGCAGGCGGGCGGATGCGAGGGCGCTATCGGAGTAGACGGGCTCGGTGAGGAGGGGCCGTCCGGTGGTGTCGTAGGAGCCGTTAAGGAGGGGCTCTGCGGTGGTGTCGAAGGCCCAGCCGGTGAGCTTCTTGCCGTCAGCGACCATAAGCTGAATGGCAGAGTTGGCGTCGCCGTAGATGCCTCCGTGGGCGGCGTCGGCGGTACCGAGCTCGACAGCCTTCTTGGTCTCGTCGAGGTTGTGATCGAACGGCGATTTGACGCCGTGCAGGACGGCGTCATCGAAGGCGAGCGCGAACGCCTCGGCAATGTCAGTCTTGAACAAATTGACGTAGTTGGCGGGGTTGGCGCGCACGACCTCGGAGGAGACGACGGCGATGGCGGCGATCTTCTTAGGCTCCATCTTGAGCAGCCCAACAGCGCCCTCGGTGACGGGCTTCTCGCCCGCCTCAGGGACCCATCCGGCGGTGGGCTTGGAGGTGACAATCGGGATGGTCTCTCCGGAGATGCCCAGCGGGACCTTGCGGGCGAGCTGCTGGACGACGGAGCGTTTGGCGGCCTCAGCGAAGAAGTCCTGGGCCATGTGCGGCTGGAGGTATCCAGCAAAATCGGTGGTCTTGGTGGGGGCGGTGACAGCCATGGGGTCTCCTTAGGCGTGACGTCGCCCGACGGCTGCCGTGAGGGCGGCTGCAATCGGGTCGAGGGGGGCTGATGGTGTGGCGGGGGTGTTGAGGTCGCGTGCGCCTGCACCTGCGGGCTGCGTCTTGAAGCGGGGGTGGGCGTCGACAAACTCGGTGATAGTGGTGGCGATGTCATCCGGCGTCGCGTCGGAGATGGCCTCACGGAAGGCGGTGGAGTCGAGGAGGGCTTCCCGGTCGACTCCGTCAGGCATGGACTGGTAGACGGCAAGCTGTAGCTGTGCCGCCTTGGTTTCTGCCTGGGCTTGGGTGAGCTGCTCTGTGAGCTGCTCGGGGGTGGGCGTCTCGCCCTGGTCGATCCCGAGGGCGGCGGCGAGGCCGTCGCGCAGCTGGGAGAATTGGGCTTCGAGCTGGTGGCGCTTGTCGCGCTCCTTGGCCAGGTCGGCGAGGACTGCGCTCTTGGAGCCGCGTCCTTCTGTCTGTGGCGTCTCGCCTGCGTCGACAGTGGTGCCTTGGCTGTCACCGACCTTAGCAGAATCGTCGATGGTCTCGTCGGTGGTGGTGTTTTCGGTGGCGTCATCCATCTCGGATGTCCTTTCTTCTAGTCGTCGTGGACTGGTCCGACGTGCCAGGAGTCGCGCCAGTCTTGGCGCATGACTCCGTGCTTGTCGGGTGACCAGTGACGTTTGAGGGCGGTCCAGTCGTCGGGCGGGTAGCGGCCCTCGGTCCAGGCTTGGAATCGTTTGGGGCCGAGGATGTCGCGCTGGGCGTCCTCCGGCTGGCGGCGGAACCAGGCGTATCCGTCCCCCTCGTCGACCGCCGAGTCGGGCTCGTTGATGTCGTCAAACCCGAGCTGTCCCCATGTTTTGGTGACGGGTAGGCGGGTGCAGCGGCCTTGGTGGTGGTCGAGGGGGCCGGGGTCGTCGAGGGGATGGAGTTCGCCATGGTGGGAAATGCAGGAGGCACACGTGCGATGGTCGAGCTCGGCGTACCACTGCCACCCCTGGAGGACGTTGCGGTTGGCGGCGTGGTGGGCTTGCGCGGCGGCGCGATAGGCGTCGAGTTGTTCGGTGCGGGCGATGACGAGGGCTCGGGCGAGGCCTCCCTCAAAGTTGCCTTGGACGGCGCGCACCATGTGTGTGGCGACCTGTCTTGGGTTGCGGCCTAGGGTGACGCCGACGGTGAGGGCGTGCTTCATGGCGTCGGTGGCGGCAGCGTTGAGGTACCAGTGGCGCACGGTGATTTGCTGGAGGGTGCGCCGGGTGATCGCGTCGATCTGGCGGGCGTCGACGGATGCGAGGTTGATGGCGTGGCCTGGTGGTAGCTGTGTGGTGATGAGTGCGTCTTGGTCGGAGGCGGCCTGCTCGATGAGGTGGCGGGCGCTGGCGGCTGCCGCGTGGTTGGAGGCGGCGAGGCAGTCGGTGAGCCCGTCGGAGGCGATGGCGAGGGCGTCTCGGGCTTTGATGGTGCGGATGGCGGCGGTGGCCTTCTGGTCGTCGTCGAGTTGGGCGAGGGCGAGGGTTGCTGTGCGCAGCTCGGATTCGATGGCGTCCCAGGTGGAGGCCCAGCGGGCGGCGAGGAGTCTGGTTTGCTCGTCCTGGATGTGGTCGATGAGGTGGCGTTGGCGCAGCAGCTCGGTGATGGTTTGGGCGTTAGCTGTCATAGCCGATGGTGCCGGTCATGAGGGCGCGCCCGGCGGCCTGCGCTGACTGTGCTGCAGCGTCGCTGGCTCGCTGGACGACACCGTCGGGGTCGGGCTCGTCGAGGTCGTGGACGATGTCGACGAGGGCGTATCCGAGCTGCTGCTTGAGCTGGGCGACCTGGAGCTGCTCGAGGGGGTCGAGTGGCATGGGTTCGGCCCATTGGATGCCCGGTTCGACTCCCAGCAGTTGGAGGAGGCCGTTCCAGGCGGGCTCGGCGTCTCGCTGCCATGCCCGGATGGTGGCGGTGCGGCGGGTGGACAGGATGCGCAGGGCTTCCCCGGAGGGTACGTCTCCGGTGGATTGAGACAGGTAGTGGTAGGGGATGCCGACGACGCGAGCGATCTTCGCGGCGAACGCGTCTTGGACTTTGAGCAGCGGGGTGAGGTCTGGCGGGTCGAAGCGCAGCATCGGCCCGGGGCCGTTGGTGGCCCAGAATTGCCGCTTGTCTGGGTCGATGCGCTGCTCTTGTCTGGGCGGGGCGGGGGCGTAGGGGTTGCGCACGTCGTTTACATTATGGTTGAGCAGGGCGTAGAAGGGGCGTGCGTAGGTTTCGGTGGTGATGATGAGATCGGCAAGGGCCTTGTTGAGGGCGTCTTGGAGGGGGATGACGTCAGTGAGGACGGAGTGCCCGTGGCTCATGTGGTCGTCGGGGTCTCGCTTCCACCAGCAGACGGGCACGGTGCCGAACTGGTGGGAGACAGTAGGGCCGTCGTTGTCGGTGCAGCCGGTCCAGGCGTCGTCGAGGGCGGGCATGCCCCCGGCGACCTGCTGCTTGGTGATCCAGCGTTCCAGCCGGTCGGGGTAGTACAGGTTGATGCGGCCGTAGTCGTGGTCGGTCCAGATGCGGGCGGCCCATGCCAGCTGAGAGGGGTCGTCTGGGTCGGGCTGGGCAATCATGGTGGTGGGGTCGCAGAAGGTGGGCGTGAGCCCGTTGGGGCCGGGCCAGACGACGGCGTAGGCGTCGCCATAGACGAAGCCCGCCCGGTCGATGAACCCTTCTAGACGGGACAGGCCGTGGGTTTTGGCGGTGCCGTCGTTGTCGTGGCCGTCGTCGGTGGTGGTCCACTGCTTGATGGAGATGCCGTCGGTGAATGCGGTGACGGCGGCGGGGCACAGGTTTTCGCGCAGCGACATGACCGTGTCGGTGAGGAGTTTTTGTGCCTGCTTGGCCTGGTAGTCGCGTGAGGCGAACTGGAGCTGGTGGTTGCCGCGATAGTAGTCATAGAGGAGGCGGTATGCGTCACGTCGGTTGGCCCATTGGGTGATGGCGTCTGTGAGGATGCTCATGGGCCATGTGCTCCTATCCGAGGGCGGTGAGGGTGGTGCCTTGTCTGCGGCGGGTGACGACGGCCCACGTGATCGCCTGGGTGAGGGCGTCTACTTGGTCGTCGTGGGTGGCGTTGGGGAAGCCTGCGAGTTCTTCGATGAGGTCGCCGGTCCAGGGCTCGAAGCCTGGCAGGTGAACGTTCCCGGCCTCGACGAGGGGTTGGACGACGTTGGCGCGGGCTTCTTTTCCGCCTTGTGGCTGGACTGGGATGAGTCCGGGCAGGGTGTGGGAGAGGGCGTCGAGGACGGCGGGGCCGTTGGCTTTGTCCTCGACGAGATGGGCGGTGGCCTGTGGCCAGCGTGCGGCGAGTTGCTGCATGTGCTGGCAGGTTTCGGTGAAGCTCCAGTGGCCTCGGGTTTGGTCGAGGAGGCGCAGGGTGGCCCCGTCGTGCTGCCAGGCTTGGCCGACGACCCAGTCGGTGTTTTCGCCACCTTTGAAGGTGAGGTCCCAGGAGGTGAACACTTGCCCGCTAGGCACCCATCGTTGCTGGTTGTCGTCGGCCTGCCAGGCGGGGCGGGCGTCGATGATCCAGTGCTCTCGGTTGAAGATGGTGCCGCCGGGAGGTGAGGGGTGGCCCTGGTAGAGGGAGGCGAAGGTCCGGCTTCCCGCCTGTCTCTTGATGGCCTCCCATTGGTCTGTGGTGCGTCCCCGGGCTGATTGCAGCCATTGTCCGGGCTGTCGTCCTAGCGGGTCGTCGCTGCTGTCGGCCTGGGCTGGAATGTTGATGACGTTCCAGCGGTCGGCGTCGTCGGAAGCGAGGAGTCGCCCGGCGAGGTCGTCCTCGTGCCATCGGGTGAGAATGAGGACGACGGGCGCGCCGGGGGCGAGTCGGGTGGAGGCGACGTCGGTCCACCAGTCCCAGACGCGCTCGCGGTACACCTTGGAGTCGGCCTGCTCGCGGTCCTTGATGGGGTCGTCGATGATGAGCAGGTCGACGGCGCGTCCAGTGAGGGCTCCACCAACGCCGGTGGCATAGATGCCCCCCTCGTGTCCGGCGAGCTGCCACTCATGCTGGGCTGACAGGTCAGGGCGGACAGTGAGCCCGAGCTTGGGGTGGGCGGCGATGTCGTCTCGGATGACGCGGCCCCATCGCCGGGCGACGGAGTGGGCGTAGGAGGCGATGGCGATACGGGTGTCTGGGTTGTGGGTGAGTGCCCACAGGGGGAAGCGGCGGCTGCATCGCTGGGACTTCCCCTCCTGGGGAGGCATGGACACGATGAGGCGCCCGTCGGTGGTGTCTGTGAGCTGGGCGAGCTGGGTGTCGATGAGTCGCAGGGCGGGGGTTTGGATGGTGGTGGGGTCGAGTGCCTGGGCCATGTCGCCGGGGGTGTCCCAGTGGTGGGCGCTACCGGTGAGGATGGTGCGCATGGCTGCGGCGGTGGCGGGGTCGAGGCGCAGGAGTGGCGCTGTCATTGCGCCTCCTTGTCCGGTTTTGGGCGCACAGGTCCCGCTGGCCGTCACCATACCATGCGCTATGCGGCTTTGTCTCTGTCCTCGATGGCTTCCGTGATGTCTGGCCAGAGTCGGGCGATGACATCCCACGGGTAGAACCTCGGCGGCTGCATGTGGGGTGCGGGCTTGAGTTTTCCGCGCCGGTGCCATTGGTTGAGGCGTTTGCGCTGGACAGGGAGCTCTGCTGCCAGCTCGGCTGCGGTCATGGGTGGGGCGAATCGCCATCGCTTTTCAAGGGCGGCTGGGCCGGGGTACTCGTGGCGTTGGCCCTCTGGTTGCCAGCGGGTGGCGGTGCAGGCGAGGACGGGGCCGTCGATCTCGCATGGTGCCCCGCATGCCGGGCAGGTGATGGCGCGGGGCGGTTTGAGTCCTACGGCGCGGGCCAGGTGGGCGTATGTGGCGGCGATGGTGTCATCGACCATGGCCATGTCGGCCTCGTCGAGCCAGGCCCTAGAGTCGGCCCACACGCCTGCCAGCCAGGCGCACTCGGTGGCCCAGGTCAGGCCGCGCGGCTGGGGGTGTGCGGCGCGGGTGTCTGGGTCGATGGCCTCCCAGATGACCCTGGATGCCTCGTCGGCGAGGGTGCGCAGCATGGGCGGCTCCCATCCTGGGGTGGGAAGGATGTCGAGGCGCGACACGTCCAGGGGTGGGCGTGATCCTGGCACGTGGCGGGTGTGGGTGGACTCGCCGTCGGGGTTGCGTGACTGGCCGAGGGCGGACAGTTCGGCGACGAGGGCGGGTAGCTGGGCGAGTCTGCCGATCGGGTCAGATGCCGGGATCCATGCGAGGAGTCTGGTCACTGGTCCTCCTGGAGGGCATCGAGAATGAGCTGGCGTCCGTCGATGGCGTGATCTGCACGGGCGCGGTCGATCATGGCGAGTAGGGCGGTGACGTTGGCTGTGGCGGTGAGTTCCTGGGAGCGGGCAATACGGTCTTGAATGCCGAGTCTGCACATGCGGTCGAGGGCGTTGGTGGTGCGGTCGATGGCGCGTTCGTAGACGGTGACGGCGGCGCGGACCTCCTCGGCTCCGGTGATGGGGTTGTCGCGGGTCCATGAGTCGGTGACCTCGGCGAGTTTGGCGCGGGCGAGGTCGAGGAAGGCGACCTGTTCTCCGACGATGCGGGCTAGCTCGCGAGCTGGGTCGGTGACGGGCTGGATGCCGATGCGGCGTAGCTCTCCGCCGATGCGGGCTTCGAGTGCTGTGGCGTGTGCGGACGCAGTGAGCGTGGATGTTGACCCTAGGTGGAGTTTGCATGTGCCGCATCCGGGATGACTGGTCCCCCACCCTGCTGGTCGGCGGCATGCCGACCCGGATCGTGTCCGTGCTCCACAGAAGCGACTGTCATGGCCTACAGCTTTTTCGGTCATGGTCATGGCCGTACACCTTTCCCATTGTGTCTAGTGCGGGCTTGACGGTTGTGTCTAGTGTGACCTAGACTTATACTCATGAAGCGCAAGGCAGTACTCGACAGGCTCCGCAAGCAGGCCCGGATTCGCGGCCTGGACTTTGAACTGACCGAGCTCACGCGACACACATCGGTGCGAGTCGGTCGCACCAGCCGCACGCTAGGTCGACATGCGGAGGTCGATGACAAGACTGCGCACAAGTTTTTCGACCAGTTCGCCGATGAGCTCGGCGGGAAGGGGTGGTGGCGATGATTACCGTCACGGTGACCGCGGAACGCGGCAAGGGAGTATGGGTCCTTGAGTCTGACAACGGGGCAGTGAGCCAGGTGCGGACCCTGGCCGCAGTCGATGACGAGATGCGCGAAGCCGTGGCTTACTTGGCTGGGGTGCCAGAGGACCAAGTGGCTCTGGAGCTTCACGTGGTCACCCCGGCCAGTTATGACCAGGCCATGAGGGAGGCTGAGCGGTTCCGGGTCGAGGCCGACCGGGCGAATGCTGATTCGGCGGCGGCGCTTCGCCGTGCGGCCACGTCTCTGGTGGGCGCTGGCGTGTCGTACCGTGATGCCGCCCGAGTCATGGGGGTCTCCTATCAGCGGGTCGCGCAGCTTGTGTGACGATGTGGCCATAGCGAGCTCCTTGCTGTTTTTCGGCCTTTCGGGCCTGGTGTTGGTATCTGGTTAGGTCGGTGTCTGAAAGGCGCTCACATCTCCGTCGCGCTAGACGCCCTTCTGAGAGCTTCGCGGAGCTGCGCCCGCCTATTGACCCGTGATCGGGCTTCCGTCGCGTGAGAGGGGCGTTTTTGTGCGTCTGGCGGGCATTCCAGGGCTGGGGCGTCGGTTCGATTTCCGCTGGCGATCTGCTGGCGGGCCTCTCGCAGCCACTCGCAGTAGGCGGCGGGGTCGGCGGGAGCGCCAGTGGTGGGGGTGGCGTCGAGGCGTGCGGCGCGGGTGCGGCGCACCTGGTTGAGCACTTGACGGGGGTCGATGAACAGCGGGCGGGCGTCGGCGGTGCGGGCGATGCGACGGACCGCCGCCACGGCTTGCCGGTAGTCGATGTCGTCGAGGACGAGGTGCCACCCTTCGGCAGCAAACTCCGACTTGGGCTGACCGGGGCAGATGGTGGCGACGATTGCGACGAGGTCCTGGGCTTCGTCAAGGGTCATGGGGTGGCCTCCCGGGCGATTTCGAGGAGTGGGTTCGTGCCGCCGCTGGCGGCGATGCGCGCCTTGGATCGGGCGTACCAGTCGGCTGTCTCCTGCTGGCGGCGGTCACGTGGGGCGTCAAGGATCTCTGGTGGATCGGCCCAGCGCTGCTGATTGAGCCAGGTCGAGGCGTGCGGGATGAACCGCTGCTCGGTGCGGTTGTGCTCACAGGCCTGCCGGAATGCCACAGCGGCGGCGATGAGGGTGTTCTCGTCCACCCCGGCGTCGAGCTGCTTGGTGTAGGCGCGCCTGGCGTCGGTCTTGTTTGCGGTTCTGGGGTAGGCCGTCCAGAACTCATCGAATCGGTGTGGTCTTTTGCGTGGCGGTTTTCTTTTTGGTTTTTCAGCCGCGTTAGCGGCGGTTGCCGCTTGCGGCAGGGCGAGGGCTGGTTGGCTGGCGGGCTCTCCCCCCTGCACCCCCCTCACGTCAGTGAGGGGGATATCTGTATCTGTATCTGTATCTGTATCTGGGTTCCGGAAACCACTACCGGAAGTCGCACCGGAACTGCTACCGGAAACGGGACCGGTTCCGGTGCCGTTTCCGGTTCCGCCCCTAGTCACAGCGGTTTTCCGTCGTTTGTCATCGGCCTTGTCATGCTCAATGTCGGCGCGTGATCTGTTCCACTTCAACCACGCAACAATGCGCCAGGAGTCGCCCTCTCGGGCAATGAGACCGGAACGCTCGAGTCTGTCGATCCTAGTTCCGGTCCCGTTTCCGGTGCCGTTTCCGGTTCCGCCCCTAGCCACAGACACATTAGGGTCCAAGCCGAGCCGAAACCGCACCACCGCGTCGGGAATCAGCCCCTCGGCGTCGGGCTGACCTGAGGCATAAGCGAGCATCCTCACGTAGAGCAGCTCGGCATCTTCACCGGCCTCGATAATCTTGGGGTCGTCGTAGTAGTGGGTCGCCAGCGGGGCATATGTGCCCGGGCGCTTCTTCCTCATAACAGCTCCTCTAGGGTGATGGTGACGGTGTGATACCCCCGTGGCGGCGGCTCGGTAGCGCGGCGCATATCGGGGCCGATGACGTGCTCGGAATCGTCATCCGGCCATACGCCAGCGTCTGTCATGCCGTCGATTAAGGCTTTGATGGTCGGGTATCCATTGGCGGGATCGGCGCGCCCGCTGCGATAGCCGATCTGGGCCACCACGCGTACCGGCCCGTCGGCGTGAATGTGATGGCGGCGGCACTGGGTGGCCGCCATGGCTCGCAGGACTCGTGTTCTGCGGGCACGGTCGGCCCAGTGATAGCGGCCATTGGAGGTCATCCACACCGCCGCTGGAATCTGCACGGTGAAACTGCTGGTCACCGCGAGTGCCCCTTGTCATGTCCGGCCATGGCGCTGGCGTACTCATCGAGGAGGACCAGTGCATGACGTAGGAGCGCCGGAATGGCGGAGGTCATGACGTGACGATCGTCCATGTCTGGGGCGATGTCGCGGGGCCCGTCGTTGAGGATTATCTGGAGCGTCAAAGCGGCATCAATGCTCCAGATGATCGAGGTCACGAGCCCGTACGCCCTGTCGTGGGCGCCTTTGAACGCCGTGGCATAGGCCATTTCGGTGGCGTATTCGAGGGCGCGCTTGAGGGGCTCCTTGGCGTCCACCCTGGTGTTGTCGACGCTATAGAGGGCATAGTCGATCGCTTCGGATACCCCGTCGGCCCAATCGCGCCATCCGAGGTGGTGGGTCGCGCTCATGCCGCCCTCCTTGCCCGGAAGAAAGCGGTGGCCACCTGGAGGTTGCGCCGTGGACGCTCATGCGGCTGCCCTGGGTCGTCGGGGGCGATCTGGTGCGGGTCGATGAGCATGTCGATGAGGTCTGCGGCGTCATGGTCGCGCAGCAGCTGGGAGCATGCCTCGGCCTGGTCGCCGGTGATGGCGGCGGAGCCAGCCTCAATGGACGTCGCGGTCTTGTCATTCAGCATGTCGCCTCCTCAGAAAGGCGCTTCGGCGGACTGGGCAGCCCACGGGTCTGTGGACTGCTGGGACTGCTGGGGCCAGCCGTTTCCCTGGGGCTGGGTTCCCTGGCGTCCGCTGCTCTGCTGGATGCGGGCCACCTGGGCTGTGGCGAACCTCAGCGACGGGCCCACCTCGGTCACGTCGATCTCGTAGGAGGTGCGACGATTACCGTCGCGGTCCTCATAAGAGCGCGCCTTGAGGTTGCCCTGGACGATGACGCGCATGCCCTTGACCAGGGACTCGGCGACGTTGGTGGCGCACTGGTGCCACACCGAGCAGGTCAGGAACATTGGCTCGCCGTCCACCCACTCGTTGCGCTGCTTGTCGAATCGGCGCGGGGTCGATGCCACGGTGAAATTCGCCACCGGGGTTCCATTGCTCGTGAACCGAAGTCCAGGGTCGGATGTCAGATTGCCAACCACGGTGATGGGGGTTTCTCCGCTCATTGTTCAAGCCTCTCGATATATGCGATTGCGTCATTTTTTAGGGGTTCGTGAATACGTCGTACATGGGGGATGTCTGCCACGTCCTGGGCGGTCCATTCGGTGGTCTCGCCGATGAGCTGCCATGTCCATCCATGGGCTCGCAGGTAGGCGACATGGTCGAGGTCAACGGGCGGCCTGTCGTCCGCGCTAGACTCCGAGGCGATGACCTCCAGATGGTCGGGGTTGGCGCATCTCGGGGTGCCGCAGGTGCGGCGGAGCTTGCCCGGAGAGGTGACCCATCCGTGAATGGAGGCGTGCGCCACGCGGGAGGCGTAGAGGCCCACAGACCCGCCGTCGGCAGTGCGGATGTGCAGCTGACGACTCTTGGAAGTGGCACACCCGTCAGGGGTCCACACCAGGTTTCGCTCGAGGGATTTCGCGGCCTGTACGGGGTCGAGGTGCAGGGGATGCTTAGTGCTAGTCATGCCAGCGCTCCCTCGTGGACGCCTCATCGACCATGGAGGCCAGGAGCCCGGGCTCTCCGTCGGCGGCCTCATACTGTGAGTCGATGGCCTCGAGCCAGCGCACTAGGCCGACAATGTTTTGCACGATCGCGTCGGCAAGATCAGCGCCACCCCGATAGTCGTCATCCAGCAGTTTGTCCGAGAACTCGCGGTCCTGCCTGGCCCTCTCCAGTGCGATGAGGGCGAGCACGTCAGGGTGGATGTGCGACGAGATGTAGTCGTCCATCATCACTGCACCTCGTCATCAAGGGGGAGGCTCACGATCCAGTCGAGCAGGAGGTCTAGCTCCCTCATGAATCGCCCATAGCTGCGAAGGTCCACGCCCCGGGATTTGGAGGCGTCGAGACGGCTGGCCTGCACTGACAGTTGGAAAATGGCGTCCTTCTTGTCGGCAGGCAGATCAGGGCGCAAGTGGAGTCTGTCGAGCTCTCGTGCGACCCCATCGAAATGCTCATATACGGCGAGGCATAAAATGTATCCGGCCTCGGAAATGCCTTTCCGGGTGATATTCATCGGGCCACCTCGCCGGTGTTTTCGTCGATGACCTCGGCGTCAAACAGCTGCCCCGGCTCCCGTTCCTCGGGCTCGTCGGAGTGAGCCTCGACCAGTGCGTCGGCAGTGGCGTTGAGCTCGTCCTGGGTGAGGCCACCGAGAGTGGTCACCTCCCTGCCGAGCACACGGGAGGCCACCTCGAGGACATGCTGCTGATCTGCCCCGGTGTCGCGCATGGCGTCGAGGATGACGCCCCAGTCAGGGCGGTCGTCGTGGTGCTCGGTGACGGTCACACCCTCGGGTCGGGATGGGGGAGCGAAGTCCATCACCTCGTCGGGGGTGTAGCCGACGCCACCCATCACCTCGTAGCAGGCCTCACGGACACACTCCGACAGGGCGCGGTTGGCGAGCATGAGCTCAGGATTCTTAGCCCAATGCCCCTTGCCCCACAGGCCGTGCTTCTCGGCCTTGGCGCGGTCCCAGGTGGCCACGTGCTCAAACTCCGGGTCGTCGGCGCGGATGATGACGCAGCGGGCCACGCCATCGTTGAAGGATTCGCGCAGCAGGTGCCCGGCCTTGCGGATTCGCGTTCTCATGAACTTGGCGTGGAAGGATGGTTTTCCGCCAATGATCGCCATCTCTTGCATGATCGTCCACGGGGACTCACCCAGCTCGGTGGCCTCGGCGATGGCTATGAGAACGTTGGCTGGCTGGCGCTGGAAGGCGGGCGGGAGGATGGTGGCCGAGCTGAGGGCTTCGGCGTATCTCATCTGAGCGTCGAGGCTTGCTGGCACAACACTGTTGGTTGACGGTTCAATGTCTTTGCTCATAGTTGCTCTCCTTAGTTGAGGGTGATGAATGGGGTCCCGGGGTGGCCGTCGCGACCCTTGCGGGCTCGACGGGTGGCCAGCGTGGTGCCGTCTGGTGCGATGGCGGTGCGGGCGTCGCCCATAGCTTGGGCGAGGATTGCCTTGGCGGCGTCGGCGTGCTCTTTGGCTTCACTGGCGGCGGCCTTGGCGGCAGCGTTGAGCTGGACGGCCTGGCCGATGACCTGGAGGGCTTCGGGGTCGTCGATGGTCACCTGCTCGTCGGTGATGTCGGGGTGGCGTAACCTCTCGATGGCGTACCTGGCTGCTGGCGTCTCGCGAGTGTCGTCGGGCTCGATGCCGAGCTCGAGCATGGCGATGAAGTTCTCGGCCTCATGGCGAGCCAGGCTGAGCCACTCGTTGTTGCGCTCGACGTGGAAGCAGCGGAACCCCCACGTCGACAGAACAGCAACGTCAGCCCAGTCGACGCCGAAAACGTCCATGTACCACTGCACCTGTGCCCAGTAGTGAGGCGGTGGGCCTTCGACGCCGTCGCGGCTCCACTGGCTCGCGTTGTTAGGCGTGTACTTGATTTCAAGGACCCCTACCGGGTGCCGCTCTGAGTGCGGATTGTCGACAATGAGGCGGTCAGGGTTGGCCAGCTGCCAATCACGGTCCTGGTGCACCCATGTGCCCGTGTTGCGCAGATACAGGCCATCGGTCAGGTTATGATCGGCGTACCAGCTGGCCGCTGCAGGCTCGACGTAGTGGCCTGCCTCCATAAGGTCGCTGGAAGGCTTGTCGTCGATAGTGCCGCGCTTGCGGTGCCACAGCTGCCAGGCAGAGCACCACGGCGACAGTCCCATGATGGCGGCAATGTCGGAGCCTCCGATGCGGCCCCTGCGAGCCTCCAGCCATTCGGGCGACCCGTCCGGCCATGATCCGAGGGCTACTGCTGTCCCTGAGCGTCTCATCGTCGCACCTTGGGGTCTATCCCGTCGCCGCCGCAGGTGTGACACCAGCCGCCCCATTTGCTCTCGCCTGAGCCGTCACACTCAGGGCATGGGTACTCTTCGCGTCGTGGCACCCGGCTCACATCGGCAAGCCATTCGCGCTCTGCTCTCGCGATGCTCCACTGGTCGATGGTGTTCACTTCGACCACCTCGTAGTGAGGTCGTCGATCACGCCCGGGTGGGTAGCGATGTGCGCGTCGCAGAGGTCACAGAACGCAGCCAGGCGCGATCGCCCTCCGGTGGCCTCTGGCCAGTCGTCGTCGCGGGAAATGAGGGCGCGAAGCCCAGCGACGGTCCCCGACCAGCAGCCGATAGTGACCGTCCAGCCGTCAGGCGTGGGGACTAGCAGGCAGCGGTAGGGGTGGATACCGTCGACGTAGAAGCCGTCCCAGGCGGCCCCGGCCAGGTTGGCCCTAATGAGGTTGGCCCCAGTGAGGTAGGCCCAGCGCAGGTCGGCCCTGGTGAGGTTGGCCCCGTGCAGGTAAGCCCCCCGCAGGTCAGCCCAGCTCAGGTCGGCCCCGCACAGGTCCACCCCTCGCAGGTCGACGCCGTGCAGGTCTGGAGCCTCTCCATGATCGCAGGCCTCACGGACGATCTGTAAAACGTCGTCGCGGTTCATTTCTTCTCCTTGTCGTCGCGTAGTTTGGTGATGACGATGACGGCTGCCATGGCGATCACGAGGACCAGGCAGCGCCCATCGAAGGGGATCATGAGTGCGGTCATGACAGCCTCCTGGTGACCGTGTGCTCGCGCAGAAAGGCGACGATTGACGACTGCGAGATGCGGTAGCGGGCCTGACCCTTCGGGCCCGTCGTGACAATGCAGGTGATCTGGCGTGATGAGCACAGCTCGCGGACAGCGCGAGGGCTCATGTGCAGCTGAGCTGCAGCCTGGCGTGGAGTGAGCAAGGTGTCAGTCATGCTGCGCCTCCTTGCCTGTCGTGGCGGCATGAAAGACTGTTCCCATGGACAATGCGGCACAGCTTCTCTACGACCGGCTGAAGGAATGGCAGGCCTCGCCGGTCGGTGTTCCGCTCATCAACTCCCGAGCCATCGACGGGATGTCGTGGATCGACACCCACCTCGAAACCCTCCGCTGGTTCGTCCAGGTGCGCGACCGTATGACCGACGACGTGTACACCGATATCGTCAACAACATGGCTATTGCCATCCTCGGCGGCGACATCGGTGTCACGGGACGCCCCGACGGGCGCGCCATCATCTCCGACTCCGACCTGCTGGTCCTCAAAATGCTTGCCGACAACTGGGGTGACGTCGGCTACTCGCCGTCCTCCCTGGGAGACATCGGCAACGTCACCGACGAGATCATCGAGTTCATCACCGCTGCCGATGACATGGATGAGGATTTTGCCCGCTACGTCTTGGAGCTGGCGCAGGGACTTGACAAAGCTGTCGCGCAATTCGTCGTTTTCGGCCCAGATGGGGTGCGCAGGCTCGCCGCCGAACTCATCGGGGCCCTGGCGGTCATGTTTCCGCAAGTCCCGGAGGATCGAAACGAAAAGATTCGAGGCTTCGTCAACCGTCTTCGCGAGGGCTTGGCGAATCTGCTGCGTGTCGGGGCAGTCACGGCTGTTGAGGCCGGTGTTACTGATTTCTTGAAGGCGCTTCCTGCCAGAAGCTAGACGCCGCACCGACGCCTTGTCGACGGAGACGATCCTCGCAGCTTCGAGCAGCCCGGCGTGCATCTCGGTACTGGCAGGGCTAGTGAGAGCGTCGGTCAGATCCGCCTCGATAGCCTTGAGTGCGTACTCGTGAACACACATGACGTCGGTGCTCATGCCGCTGCCTCCTCGTCGCTTGAGAGGAGATAGTCCAGGTCGTCGGTGCCGCCGAGGATGCGGTGCAGGACTGACAGTCCCTTGGTGGTGATGCGGATCGTCGGCGCCGGGATCTCCAGTTCGCCGGTGCGATGATTGAGGAACGGCCCTGACAGTTTATGGGCGAGCCTGCCGTTCTCGATCTGGGTTTGGTAGGCGTGCCACTGGTTGCGGTCCCCGGCGCGGTAGATCCATCCGGCGTCGGCCATGACAGTGAAAAGCCGGTTGCGTCCAGTGGAGATGCTCTTGTCTCTCGACAGCACCTTTGCGGCATGGTCCACGGACATGTCTCCGTGGCAGGACGCCATGGTCGTCCACGCCTTAGCGGCCGGTTCGAGCTCCTTGGCGCGTAGCTCGGCGGCTTCGCGGGCGTCCTCGGCGTCGATGATCATGCGGGCCAGGTCGCGGCGCGACAGTTCGGCGACAGTGGCAGGGCTTGTCTCGGCCTGCCGGGTGCGCACAGCAAAGTACGCCTGCGCCGCGGCAACCTCGGGCTTGTTGGGGTCGCCGTTCATGGCGACGAGGTAGCAGGCGAACCTAGTCAAGCGATAATCGAACTGACTGGGGCCTCGGCCTCCGGAAACTTTACGGGATCCCGTAAAGTTATTTTCGACGTTGACTCCCTGTGCCTCGGCGGACTTCATGGCTCGATTCAGAGGCACTTCGAATGCTTGCCACTTTGTGTAGCCCATGAGTGGCATGAGGTCGCGGGCTGACCAGTACTCGCCGCGCTCATCGGTGCGCTTGATCTGGTCGAAGGGCGAGTGGGCGTACTGGTCCCGTGAAACGTGCTCGGGTAACATGAAATGAGTCCTTTCTGGACGGTTAGCCCCGGGGCTGATGAGAGAATCGGGGCATGGAATGGGATGCGCCGGCTTGGATATCGGCCATCGCGGCAGCGTTGTCGATCGTGTTCGCTGTTTTTTCGTGGTGGCATTCGCATGCGTCGTCAAAGGCGCGCGAACAAGCAGCCGAGGAGAATCGACGAGCCAAACGCCATGAGCAACTTGCTGAAGAGGCTGCACGACGGGCCGACGAGAGCCTCGCAGAAGTGCGTCGCCAAACTGAAGCACTGGAGGCGCTTGCAGAACGGTCTCGGCTGCCAGACATCACAGCTACCCGCGACCCGAAGAACGACAAAGTATTGGTACTAACGAACAACTCACATAAGTCGATCACCGTGGCTGGCGTCGACAACGCTGACAAATGGCTCCGGCTCAATCCCCGAGATGGGTTCCCGTTCACAGTGGCCGCCGATCATGGAACTGCTGAAATCGTGACTGTGACAGCTCTCGGTCTTGGCGGAGACCATCATCTTGTGTTGCGTCTTGAGAATGGTCGCGTCGTGAACGTGCCTCTTTCCGGTCATTGATGATCGTTGAGACCATGAAAGCGCCCGAGGCGATAGCCCCGATGATGGCGATAATGGCGAAGATCCAGCTGGTCATGACAGCACTCCTTGGGTTCCGAACTGGGGGTGATTGAAGAGGATGACGTTGCTCATGCCGACACCTCCGAGGCATTGCCGGTCCCGCCGGGGTCGGAGTCGTCGCCCCGGCGGGCGGCCACCTCTACGCTGTCGGTACCCCCGGTGGCAGCCGGGTGCGTACCAGTAGAGGAGTCATCATGAGGAACTCGGTCAGAATCGGGGACAACGGCATCCCCACCTACCTCGCCACCACAACGGATGCGCTCAAGCTTGAGCTGGCACTCGCGCACTTCGACCGCACGTCCATGCCGCCCATTCGTCTCACCGACCCCGACGGGAATGTCGAGACAATCCGTCTTGGTCAGACGGAGCAGGTCACCGTGTCCCGCGGGTCGGTGGGTGAAGACACCATCACCAGGGTCAGCAAGGAACTCGATGACAGCGACACCGGCGTCATCGATGTCTCGGTCAGCGACACCCTCGACTTTGAATCCATTTTCAGGTCCATTCGCCCGATCGAATGACCCGGATGTGGTGAGCCCCTCATCCTCGGCGACCGCCACCACGGCGGCCATGACCTTGCGGACGAGGTTCGGGGTGACCGTGGCGAGACCGCACACCCGCTCCAGCACCGTCTCTGGTCTTCTTCCGGTAGTATCTGTCGTGGACATTTCTTCCTTTCTTCTGCTGGCCGCCCCTGTTGCCTCGGGGGCGGCTTTCTTTTTGTCTGGCGTGGCGCTCATGCGGCGACCTTCTCTCTATGTGTGGTGTGCGCGGCTACAGAACACATGTCGGCCTCGAAGAGGAACCCTGGAGGGCACCCAAGGGCCTCCTCGATGGCGCGGGCTGTCTTGATGGAGCATGTTCGCCGAGCTGATTTGGAATGAGAATCTCGAGCTAGATGTCCGACGATGGCGGGGCTTAGGCCTGCCTTGCGGGCCAATGCGCGCCCAGAGAGCCCCTGGTACTGCATGAACTCCAGCAGAGCCCGCCTGGACCTGAGTTTCACGATCAACCTCCAATCGTGTTGCTGATGGTGATTAGCGTAGGCACGTTGTGTGTTGTAGGCAAGCACAAAGCACACTGTAGCCACTCGGTGACTACAGATGCAAGGGGAGCGGACTGGCCGCTGGGGCTGTTTAGGGGCTCCAACTCGTGTATTTTGTAGCCAGCACTGACTACAAAATATTTGCGTAGCTATGGGCAGTGTCGGAAGGTTGGAGGCATGAGCGAGCTGTCAGAGCTGCTACAGGCGGCACAGCAGCGCAACCCCATGACGTTGCGCCAGCGTGAGGCCAAGGCAGACGGCGCGATCCAGTTCGGGACCATTGGGACCTATCTTCGGGGGCAGCATCCAGCCAACCCAGAGGAGTCCACATTGAGGGCACTCTCAAGGGCGTTTGATGTGCCTCTAGAGAGGCTGCAGATGGCAGCGGGGGTAACGGTCGGCGGAGCCGATTGGACGCCTCCTATGGAAGTCTCGAGGCTGACAAAGCGCCAGCAGAACGCGCTCACGGAGCTGATCATGGCGATAGCGGCAGGAGGTAGCAGTGATGACCGGCAATCTGAGGCTGAGAAGAGCCCGCTAGAGGCGTCGGGGAGCGAGGAAGCCACCCTCGCCGCCGACAACCCCGGCATTCCGACCGACCGCGAGCGCATGGAAGCAGAGTGGGGCGATGAACCCGCCTAACCCGTGGGCATGGCTGCGCTCGCGGCCATCCATTGACCTCGTGTGGGGTGGGCTGCCAGCCGGGTGGCGTGGAGCCACGGACGGGCGCACCATCTGGATAGCCGAGGGGCTCACCCAGCGGGAGCGACGATCCACCCTCGCGCACGAGATCACACACATCAAGCTAGGGCTCCTCGGGTCACAGCCACCCGTCTGTGAGGAGCGTGTCAGGGTCGCCACGGCACGGTGGCTGCTGCCAGACCTGGACGCGATAGCGGACGCGCTGGCTGACTCGACACCCGAGGATGCTGCCCTAGGCTTGTGGGTGGCAGACGACATTCTCGCCACACGACTAGCACACCTCACCGCCGGTGAGCGTGACCACATCAGCCGCACAGCAGCGGCATAGCAAGGGGAGCAGAAATGCCCGACGAGAACCCCAGTCCAGCCGCCAGTGAGGCGGACAAGAAGAAGAATAAAGGTTGTGGATGCACAGCCGTCATTGTGCTTATCGTCCTCATCATTACCGCCATCGCCTCGCGTGGCGGGGGAGACGACAAGGCCTCCGATCTGGGCGACACCACATCCCAGAGCGTGCAGGTGGAGACGCAGGATCAGGCGACGGAAACTCCGACGGCCACAGCTGTGACGAGTAGCCCCAAGCCCACCAAGGCTGTCGCGGCTCATGCGTCAGGGGCGGCCAAGAAGGGCACGGCTACTGCCGCGCTTGCCGAGCTGCCCGTCAAGGGGCGTGCTCCGAAGACCGGGTACTCGCGTGACCAGTTCGGCCAGGCGTGGGCTGACGTGGATCGCAACGGCTGCGACACCCGCAATGACATTCTGCGCCGCGACCTGGTCAACAAGTCGTACAAGGCCGGGACGGGCGACTGCAAGGTGCTCTCCGGTGATCTGCCCGACCCGTACACCGGACGCAACATCCACTTCAAGCGCGGGCCCAACTCCAGCGCGGTTCAGATCGACCACGTGGTCGCCCTCTCCAACGCCTGGCAGACCGGAGCCCAGAAGATCGGGAGTGACCAGCGCCTCGCATTCGCCAATGATCCGCTGAACCTGCTGGCCGTCGATGGCCCCACGAACGAGGCCAAGGGCGACGGGGATGCGGCCACGTGGCTGCCACCCAACAAGCGGTTCCGCTGCTCATACGTGGCGCGCCAAGTGGCAGTGAAGAAGAAGTATCACCTGTGGGTGACCAGCGCCGAGCATGACGCCATCGCGGGAATCCTGAGCAGTTGCCCCGGGCAGAAGCTCCCGACCAGCTCCGTGATCCCGGCAGTACGTAGCCACGTCGGCGGCAAGCCCGCCGCCAAACCTGCCGCAACCCATACCGCCCACCACAGCCATACCGCCACCGCTACTCGCCATTCCGCGACCTCCAAGGCGACGAAGAGGGCCAAGCATCACGCGGAGCCCAGGTCGGCAAAGGAGGATAGGCCGAGCGGAAGGACGGTCCATGGGGGAGCGTTCTGCTCGAGTGAGGGTTCGCAAGGCGTGAGCAAGTCGGGAACGACCCTGACGTGCAAGGTGGCCAAGGATGGCCGTCTGCGCTGGAAGAAGTGAGCGCAGCAGAGATATAGAGAGGATTCGCCATGAAGAAAATCGGTGCCGACCTGCTGGCCACGGCCTCCCACGCCCGCCCCGACTGGCACGTCGACGCCTACCCCCTGGCCTACCCCCTGGCCTACGCCCCGGTCGCCGACACCTCCGGCACCGGCGGAACGTATCCTGTCATGAGAGGCTACTGGGACGATCTGTGGTGTCGTCTGCGCGACGACGACCCGTCGATCGCCCGCACCACTCGGCGCGGCTACGTGGAGGTGATCGTTGATGGATGGCATTCCTGACATCAGCACAGCCGAACTGGCGGACATCCTCGGTGTCAGTGTCGAGGAATTGGAGACCGCGACCCCGGTCGACCCCGACGACCTGGCGCGCAGCTCGTTCGAGGCCATGGTCGCCAAGCAGACCGGCACGCCACGGGCCGCCCGGTCCCTGCGACGATTGTTCGCCGACATCGACCGGGCCGACATCTGCATGGACGCCCTGTGGGCCGAGCCGGGAAGACCGACGGAGCGCACCTCGGTGAGCCGCGCCGACGCACGGAGGGCCATCACAGCCATCGACAACCGCTCACTGACCGAAGAGGTTAGGACCCTGCACGGCACCATCCACACGGTCAGCGACCGGCGCCCGCTCGGGTTGATGGTCGACGGCCAGTCCGTGGCGGTGGCGACCGACGAGTTGGCTTCCGATGTCATCCGTTCGATGCGTGTCGGCCAGCAGGTGACGATCGACGTGATAGAGCGTGTCGAATCCGGACCTCAGGGTGAGCGGGTCACCTACACTGCGACCGGGCTGACGGTGAGTGACGACGACGCCGAGTCATCAATGACGAACGATGACCATGAGGGGCAGTGACAACCGGGCCTGGCCGACGATTCGTCTCGGCGGGGAGCAGACCACCGCGGGGCGGGTGGACGCGAGAGCGGCAGGGCAGGAGAACCAGGACCCCGGAGGTTGGGAGGGGGCATGAACAAGGAGAGCCATGACGACATACACTCGACCCATGGGAAAGGCGACGATCACACTGGGGTCGATCAGGAACGGCTTCGCGACGTTCCGGCTGTTCCGTCCGGGCAGGGCCGACCAGTTGATGATCGAGTCGATCCAGCGGCAGGCCCAGGCGTTGAAGCATCTCAGCAGCCTCTTCCCGACATCGACGCCCTGGCAGGGACCGGGGAGGTCCAGAACGTCGTCGCGGGACTGATCACCACCAGATCAGGGCCGCTGCCGGACCCGCAGACACTGGAGAGCTACGACCGGGTGCTACCCGGCGCGGCAGAGCGCATCATGGCCGGATACGAGGCGTCCACCGTCGACGTGTCACGCCGCGAGGACCGCATCGTCGACGCCGCCATCGAACGCGACTCCGATGGTCAAAGTTTCGCCCTGCTCCTGTCGCTGGTCTGCATCGTCCTTGCCGCCATATTCGGGTTCATGGGGAAGACCGCCATGGCAGGAATCATGCTCGGGCCACCGGTGGTCATGCTCATCGGGTCGTTCATTCCTGAGCGGCGCCACACCCAGCACAAAGACCAAGGGACAAAACCATGACCACACAAGGTCACCAGGACCCCGGAGGCTGGGACGAGGCATGAACAGCGACGAACTGGAACTGCACTACAGCGGGCCGTCCGAGATGGACGCTGCAGCCCTCGGGCAGGCCCTGGAAGGTGTGAGCAGGCTGGTGCGTCAGGCCTCGCACGCCGGGGTGTTCGGACAGGACTGCCCGTTCGAGGTCAAGGTCACAGCCCCGTCGTCGGGATCGCTGTCCATCATGGTCCTGCTGCAGAGCACGGTTGAGGTTGTCGGGGCAGCAGATTTCCTCATCAAGGCTGTCGGCTTCATGGCGCGGCACCTTCACAAGCGGGTGACCAACTTCGAGCACATCCCAGAACGCGGGACCGTGAAGGTGCAACTCTCCGACGGTTCGTGCATGGAGGTGACGGAGGCTCAGTGGAGACTGTTCAACGACCCGGATGCCGCCAAGGCACTCAAAAAGGTGGCGCGTCCCGTGTCGATGGCCTCTGATGCTCTCGACATGAGGGGTGGCAGCGAGACGTTGACGATCACGCGCTCCGACCTGCCGCAACTGGAGCCACCACCTGAACCGGGTCCAGAACCGCAGCGGTTCACGCAGTGGGTCTTTCTGGAGTGCATCAACTTCACCCGCGACGACAGATGGAGGGTCACTACCGCCGATGGAGACTCGTGGGGGGTTACCATTGAGGACAGAGGATTTCTTGACAGTATCGATGACGGCTCGCTGCGAATCGGGCGCAACGACTCCTTCAAGGTGGACATGCGAGTCGAGGTCGTCCGGGACGGGGACGGCAAGGAAAAGGTAAGGCGCTTCATCGAAAGGGTGGCCGATCGTCATGTCGGAGCAGTACCGCAGCAACTCCCGTTCGAGGAGTAGCCTTCGCGCCCTGTTCGGTGATGTGAGGTGGGTGGTCGTCCTCACCTGCTACTGCTGGCACCTTGCGCTCTACATCGCTGGTGTGTTCGCGTCCACGCGAGTATTCGTCATCACGACCGTGGTTGTTGTTGCTGACACTGTGCTCGCAGTGGCCGAGCATCGGAGCAGGACGGCCGCCACGATGCGGCACCTGCCCTAGAATCGAGTCAATCGTTCGGCCCGGCCACCATCCTGATGGTGCGGGCCGGATTTCACACCGCGCCAACGGTGGCGCGCCGACAGCAAGGGCCACACCACATCACCATCACCCACAGCCGCGAAGTGTCAGCAGGAGTCGTCCGGCAGGTCCTCGCGGCCATCAAGGAGGCCACCAAATGAGCAAGACCATGACAGTGAAAGCCATCCGCTGGCGCGGCGGATGGGAACTCCACATCGACGACCACCACTGCACCCAGTCCAAGACACTCGACCAAGCTGAGAGGCAGATCCGCGACTACCTCTACCTCGACGATCCGGACACCAATTACGACGACTGGACCATTACTGTCATCCCCCAAATCGACAGTTACGCGGAGGCCGTGGACGCACGCCGGCGCACCACCGAGGCTGCCGCCGCCCAGAAAGAGGCCGCCGCAGCCTCCAGGGCAGCCGTGCGCCATCTGCGCGCCGAGGGATTGACCATGGCCGAGTGCGCCACCGTGCTCGGTGTCACACGCGGGCGAGTGGCTCAGCTCGCCCATGGATGATGGCTGTCCAGGACCTGTGGCGCGATCGTCACGGCAATCCCACTCGCCGGGATGGTCGCGGGAAACGGTGGCGTGTCGTGGTGGCTGGCTGGCCCACCACGGCATGTCGCACCAAGGCTGAGGCTGACCGACTGTACGCGATGCGGCTCTCATCGCCGCCACCCTCTGAGCGATCGTCTGCGACCGTGGCTGACGCGGTGGACATCTGGCTCGATGGCAAGCGTGGGCTTTCGCCTCGCGGGTATACCGCCTGCCGAGGGGATGCCCGCCATGTCAAGGCCGAGTGGGGCAGGCGCGACCCAGACTCGATCACGCGCTCAGAGGTGCAGGCGTGGATCGCGTCCATGACTGCCGTCAAGGGTGGAGTGGAGCGTCCCGCGTCGCGGGCGCTGCGGTCTCGCTGTCTGTCGTGCCTGCGTGGTGCGCTCACGGTGGCGCAGGAGCGCGGATGGGCGAGAACTGTCGCCACAGCCGGGGTGAGCGTGCCACGGCAGGACCGTCGGGAGCCCCGACCGCTGACGCCGGCGCAGCTGCGCAAGCTGGCCTACGCCTGCCATGCGCCGGGCGCTGGAGCGAAGGGGCGGGGCTGGTGGGCTCCACTGGTGATGCTGCTCGGCACATCGGGGCTGAGGATTGGTGAGGCGGCTGCGCTGACTGTCGGGGATGTGAGCGTGGAGACTGGCCGCATTCGGGTTCGGCGCTCCAAGAGCGGGCGCGGTAGGGATGTGGCCGTCCCGTCGTCCGTGCTGGCCAT